>Ga0099825_1007133_pt1:0-12500 | contig 13698 bp, 6 predicted proteins | sample SiratroredBW_FD_76838 | JGI IMG/M metagenome (GOLD analysis project Ga0099825, IMG submission 76838) | Root nodule microbial communities of legume samples collected from California, USA - Siratro red BW | ecosystem: Host-associated > Plants > Roots > Nodule | place: USA: California... | reverse complement strand
CCACCAGTGATGCCACGGATCCTGCTCTGAATGCATATGCCCCATTGCGTTCCATTCAGATTCGACTAAAATTATCTGACAACAGTGACAACAAACTGCAATGGGTCCAACACTTGCAAAAACAAACCAACTATATGGTTTCTGCCAAATCTTAATTACTAATCAATACTACCAAATCTATTGTTTTTTCTCCTATCATCTTTCACCACCACAACATCATTGCCCTTCAGATCTCCAACGTCAAAACAAAATCCATTGCATCTTTCATCTTTTATCCACAATCTTCTTCACACTCTAATTACATAAGGAAAATAAATAAAAATTGATAAAAGATGTGAAACGCTACTAGAATTGAATACGACCTCTGAGCAGATATTTAGTAAATATTATTAAAATTTAAGAATTTTGGTCTAATAATTGAAAGCTTTGGGAGTTATTAATTGAACTATGAATGCAGAAATAATTATTGGAAAAAGTGATAAATTTTGGGAGGGAACAGAGAAGTAAGTGTGAAGGGGAGAAAGCAAGAAAGGTCCCATGTGTTTGGTCGTCCTAGTTTAACGCCTGAAGCACATGACACGTACAATGCGAAAACTCACAACACATGAGAAAGCCATCTTAGGATTTAAAAACTTTTCACAAACTCCACCTCTCCCATGTGAGTCAGTCCGCGGGTCTTTATTACCACGCTAGAGATGCGGCCCTTGTTTGTCAAATCACACATCAAAAATCAAACAACCTTGTCTTATCTCATTCATTAACATCCTTAACCAGGTCCCATATTTACTAATCACAACCTTTGCACACACTTCCCTTCACCTTATAAATGGAACCTATGTGCTCTTGCTCCAAGTTTTGCTGGTGCTACGTGAGAGCTGATGGAGTTAGAACATAGATGAGTGAGAGAAGAGAAATGGGAAGGAGAAAAGGGAAAGAATCAAAATCTTACACGCTCCCTTCGTCACCCTCTCACTCGTTCTCCTCTTCTTCTTCCTCAGACTTTGAGTTCACGATCTCAATCTCGCCGCGCAAATCCTCCACCACTCTCTGCCCCGCCGATGAACTCTTCTACAAGGGTCAGCTCCTCCCTCTCCACCTCTCCCAGCGCATCTCCATGGTCCGCACGCTCCTCCTCTCCTCCGCCAGCACCTCCTCCGCCTCCACCGCCGCACGCGACTCCACCGGCAGCAGCTCCAACGACTCTCACTCCTCCTTCACCAGCGACCTCGCGCTTTTCCCCGACTGCGACTCTTCTCGCCCCAGCTCCGTAACCGAGGAAGACGAGTTCAAGCGCCTCAATAACAGCATCACCAACAGCAACAACCAACCACCTTCCATCTCCAAAAAGTCTCACAAGTACTTCTTCTCCAGATTCTCCTCCGTTTTCCGTAAGGAAAATAACATCCCCGCCAAAACCCGTGACCTAGACGCTGCATCTGGTAATTCGTCGGTGAAACGGATGAGCGTGACAGCCAGGGAGGTTATCAGGAAGTATTTCAAGAAGGTGAAGCCTCTCTACGAGAAGCTCTCGCAGAAACAGCAGAGGTCCGGGCAGTTAAACGCCGCAGAGGGTGCAAGTGCAGCGACAATGACGTCGGTTTTTTCGCTTTTAACGAAGTCGGAGAGATCTACGAAACTGTCGGAGGGTAACAAGACAGGGAGAAAAGAGAGTGTGAGTGCGCTTTCTCACTCTTTCTCGGGAAATCTGAGATACCCCAGAAGAAGAAGCTGCGTTTCTAGCTGTCCTTCTTCTATGAGATCATCGCCGAATCACTCCGGTGTTCTCTCTCAACCAGGTGCTGCTATGTACTGTGGAGACACTTCTTCCATGGAAGAGTTGCAGAGCGCAATCCAAGGAGCCATAGCCCATTGCAAGAACTCTTTGATTCAGAACAAAATGGTCAGTAAGGAAATCTAAATCTAATCTAATAAAGTCAAATCAAATCCATGCAGTTTCTTTCTTTCTTCCCATGTTCAAAATCCATGTTCAATCTGATGAACTAATTAACCACAAGCTATGGTCGATCATCAAAAAATGTTTTCTTTTACCTTGATTTGACTGCCATGGTAGCCTTGAAAATTTGAAAAGTTATGGTCTGTATAATTTATTGCGTAACAGTGACTTCGCTCTGGTGGTAGTAATTGCTCTGCAAAGCTAACTTGGCACCATGTGGCTTGGATTTTATGGAGATGAGATTCCATTTGTAACGTTACCTGAGCTAGCTACCTCTCTAAATCATTTTGGTTTATTAGCATCATAACAATAATGTAGTTCTATTTTTGATATTTCCATATCCTCAAAATCCAACTTCGTGTATTGGTATATAAAACTAATAAAAACAGTCGTACATCGAACTTCGGTCTCTTCCTGCATGTGCGTAAATTAAAAGGAAGTTTCAAGCCTTCTCGAGTGGTTAAGATGTTATATTAAATGTACATTTTTGCTTAAAGAAGCACGTAGGAAGGTTCTCTACAAGTCTCCGTATGTTGAACAATTACTCAATGTTTCGATTTTTTAGTTGAAATAATTAAATCAACAAATAATTAAGTAAGTTTTATTAGATTTAAATCTTTGAATTGTCTTGTATTGTAGTAAGTCTAATGTATTAAGAAAAATGTTGGGTGAATACGCCTAATAGCCTAATGGATGTCTACATAGAAACAAATAAAGAGAATAGTGATAAATAAAAGGGAAAAGCAGAAAAAGAAAAAGAAAAATCTTGGAATACTTTTTTCTTTTGTTGTCGTCCCATCACTAATCTATAGATAAAAATTATATAATATATTGGAACTCTTCCAACTACATTTGGAATAAATTTGTTGATTCATTTTAATTTTACTATTCTGACTGTAATGTATAACTGCTGTTTTTTTTATACATGAGTGTAATACTTCACTTTTTACCATTTTTATTTAATATCTTGATTGTATATTAATAAGTGGAAATGACGATAAGAAAATAAAACATAACTAATAACTAAAACACTTCTGTCTTTTCTGTTTGAGTTTTAGTTATTAGAATGTATTGCAAACAACAACAATGTGAGAGGGTACTTATATTTTTTCCTTTTAAGAGATCATACTTATGTTTTGTAAACAAATAACCAATCTTCTAGTGAGAATGAAATTAATGGGGTGAATGATAATTAATCATGATCAGTCTAGTTTTGAAATTATTCTGACATAATAATAAAATAATATTATTATATTACATGTCATATGAATATTTCATGGTAAAAACTATGATGTAATTGACCTCGTACAACTGATCTGGGTATAATTTCAATAAGAAAATTTTACTGCTAATTGGGATTAATGATAATTAATCACTATTAGTATACTTTTGAAGTTATTCTAACACTCCATAATAAAATAATATTATTTTATTTGCTTCCTTTGGATTGTACTCGGTACATTCTCAACACTAAAAAGGTATCATGTTACCATTAATAGAATTAATGATAGTTAATTATGATTAATCAAATTTTTAAGTTGGTCTGACATCCAATAAATAAAATAATATTATTTTATTTTGCATCACATGCTCATTTTTGGATCAACAACTTTAGAGTACAATTCTATGGGGTACCATTTCAATATTTAAGAAAGTGTCATTCTATCATTAATTGGAGTTAATGATATAGTGGATCAGGATTAATTTAATTTTAAAGTTATTTTCACATTAAGTAATAAAATAATATTATTTTTATATCACTTTGCATCATATGCACCTTTTATGAGAAACAATTTTAGAGTAGAATACAATTTAGAAGAGAGTATCATTTTACCCTTAATTGTTTACATTAAGACAGTTTAACACATTAATATTGGATGAAAAAGTCACTTACCAGTATGTCATAACTACTTTTATTAAATAGATCCATGTTGAACAAATCACTTATTAGTCTGTATTTTTCCAAAATTATATTATTTATACCAAAAAAATAATTAACAAATCAAATTAAAGAAGAAGGCATACACTTATGTTTATGCCAAACAATACTTCTATTATCGGAATGGAATTGCATCTGGATTTTAAAAAATTCTATAAAAATTGTAACTTGTGTTTTCTTTTTCGTGTTGCGATTCTTTATTTTGCTAAATTAGATACTAATTTATTTGTAATATTATCTCAGATCAAATTAGTTTTCGTATTTAATAAATATCGTACAAAATTTTCACAAATTTGATGGTTTCTTAAACTATTTGAAGTTAGTGAGTGGAAGTCAATTTCAAGTATTGGAGATTAAAAATGATCCAAAAGGAAAGGAGGTTGCACATGGTCTCTCTTTATTATGAAGACTTGTCACATGTCATTGATTTGCCTGGTGGAGCAATATGGTGACAAATGAAGTAAATGAGTTTTCAACATTCCACAATTTTCTAATTAATTACGTCCACATTTCTTCTTCACGTGCTCAGGTAAATTCGTATTATTGTCCAACGGCTCATGTTATAAAAAATGTTATGTACGAAAACACTTTAAAGTTTTACTCAGCAAGAATTTTAATAGTGGTAATTTTTTAGAAGGATGTATAAAACACTATATATGGAGTTTATTACTTCTCTAATTTACTATAGGTTTTGAGGTAATGAACTTTAAAGGGATTCATTATGTTGTTGTCATTATATTGTTGTGGCTTATAATTAGTTGTCATGTTGTTTGTATAATTTCATGAAACATTTTGTCATTCATTTAAGAATCATTTGTATAAGAGCAATTTCTAAAACTAGTAAGTACTTATATGCCTGGTAATTATTAAGAAATTTAGCTTTTCCGAACAGTTAGATGAAACAAATTTTATTAAAAATAATTGTAATAAATTAATTTATATCACAATTTTTTTTACACGTATGCTTATAAAATACACTAATTAAAAAAGTTTCATATTGACTTTTTTTTTTTCCCAATCAATTATGACAAATAATGTGTGATGACATTGGACTCATAAACAATTTAGAAAATGTCACAGGCCATAGCCGTCTCTGGTCTTTGTTTTCATCCCCACTTTAATCATTTATCTCTAAAACAAACACTCACACACTTATTACAACTATTCCCATGCAACCAAGTGAGATTATAATTGCTTCTAGCTACTCATTACTTACTAATCAGATGGTTCTACAAAATCATAATTATCATTCATCATGGTATGTTGTGTGAGGTGTTCCAAAGGGTGCAAAATCTGCTGTCTCACTACCATTCTTCTAGTGATTTTGTTAGTCGTAGTTCTTCTGGTATTGTTCTTCACTGTCTTCAAGCCTAAAGACCCTGACATTATCCTCCAATCCGTTAAACTCGAAGGTTTCAAACTTGAGTTACCAAATTTTAAACTAAATGTATCATTAGGCATGGTGGTCACGGTTGAAAACCCCAACCATGGAAGCTTTACCTACCACAACAGCACATCACATCTTTATCATCGAGAGACTCTTGTAGCCGAGGTTCCACTGCCTGAGGACACTATTCCAGCACGTGATGACCATAACATAACCACGTCTTTGTCTGTTTTTGCAGATGTCGGAAAACTTAAGGATTTCTTCACCGATTATTCGAGGGGTGTTATAAACTTTACCTCAGAAGTCACCTTGTTGGGGAAAGTCAAGGTGTTGAACATCTTCAAGATGAAGGCCACTAGTTACTGCACTTGCTATCTCTCTCTTTTCGTTCCTAACAAAAGCATCGATTCTATCTGCGACTCACAAATCAAATTATGACAGTTCTTGTTTTGTGAAAACACATTATTTTGTGACAGTTATTGTTTAAATAAAACAAGGTTCAATCAAAGTCTTGTTTCAAAACCAATGTATTTTTTGGTTTATATATGTTGTTTGATTTGATTTGCTACATCTGTTCTGTTTATCATTCAAATAAGTTTTTGCTGTTTGTTATTACATTAATAAAAAAATATTAGATTACAATTTGTCAAAAATTTTGTTTTGATGAAGAAGATATCAATAAATATGTTTCAAACTATCATACAAAACATATTGGATTATATCAGAAAAACAAGACAAGATATTAGATAGTGGAACATCAAATATATATAAAAATCAGAAAAAATATTGTAAAAAAATATTTTGGATAAATACTTAAAGCAGAAAATAAAAATACACTTCAGTAAAAAAGAGAAGTGAGTGAAAAACTATATTATAATCCTGCTTTGAAAAAAAACTATGCAGACTCTCGGATAATAAAAATAAATTAATATATTTTTTAGATATACTTTATTTATTTATTTTTTTGGTCTAAAACTATTTTAAATTAAGCCTTTTACGGTCTTTAAAAGAAAAAAAAATGTAAACACAAAAGATTTTAAAACCATAATCCAACCTTTTTGATAGTCTTTCCCAATAACAGCAAATTTCATACTTTATTGATGTTGTGGGAGTGGATAAGGAAATCTAAAACATGAAACGATCTGGAGTGATATGGGAAATGTGGAGAGTCATGAATGATGATTCAGGGACTTTATATTTATACTCTTATCTTTTAAATTAGTTAAATTTCAAATATTTATTTTTCTACATTTATTTAATTATTAATTTAAAATATTGCGAACTTAAATAAGATTGGATTTACAATGGACCACACTGGTGGTCGGCCCAATCACCTCTGCCCAACATTGATAACTTCCCTTCTGAAGTCTCTTTCGGCTGTTCGTCCTTTGACTCCGTAGGCGCTTTAATTCAAGCTAAATAAATGTCCCATTAAATTCAACTTTCCATTTCACAAAAAATATTTAATTTCTATTCTACTACTTCTTTTCTATTTTAATAAATTTAAATGTCAAAATAGAATAACAGTTTAATCTAAAATAATTTGGTTATGGCAATGGCAAAATATGCGTGTGTTTAAATTGCTTTGAACTAGTACTTATTATATCACTAAAATAGTACTGGTTTAATATATTTTATATTTAAAGTATAAAGATTATTTTTCTAACTTTAAAAATATTACGTCAATTCTGATAATCCAAATTCCAATCTGAACAACTATCAATGATTTCTCATTTCCTTTTTCAACCCAAATCAAATATCCGTTCCGTACCAATATATTCTTTTATGATTTGAAAACAGGTTTAAAACAGAAAATTCCCTAATTGCCAACACCATGATTCTACAACAATATGAAGATTTGCATTATTACGAAGGCGCTACTCAAAACCATAATCTATTCAAATTTAATCATATATTCAGCTCTGAACTTAACCAGACCCCCCAAACTTGTATATTTGGACCCACTTTTAAACCTATACTCACCATAGCATACACACTTGCAAGAACCACTCATTATTATATATATTTACTTTTTTTTAATATTGCATTTCATGTATTTTTTTTTCTATTACATTATTTATATATTTGTAAAACTTTTCAATTAGGGATATGTTTACAGATTTCTCCATAACAAATCTTAAAAAATAAAACATAAAATTAAAAGTTTCCCTAAATTAACATTAATTTATGCAAATTCTAGTACAATTATTTGTAAGTATCATAACATTTTTGAAAACATTAATAACTAGCTAAACATATTTAAATTACTATGATTGAGAATTAAAATAATGTTTATGATTTATAAAACTTAAGTATGAAAAAATGGCAGCGGGCATTGGCCAGTAAAAAGAAAAAGACAAAAGGGAATGGAGAAAATATCGAAATTACCCCTCCGATCTGGCACTCACTCGCGTGTTCAAATCCCGAATTACATTTAGAGCACCCTTTCTTCTTCTTCTTCTTCTTCTTCTGCTTCTCTTCCGCGCCTCGTTTCTGCACACTTTGGGTTGCGTCTCAGAAGACAGAGAGGGACCTTCTCCTTCTTCTTCCTCTTCTCCTTCTTCTCTCGTCCATGGACCTTCACTCCCGACCAGATCACTGCCTGCCGGAGAGGAAAGGCCAGAAGAGGAAGTTAGAGGAGGATTTCGAAGACGACCGACAGATCTCCGCGCCTCCCACCGGCCACGCTCGCGACGCCCTTCTCTCCGACGTCAAGGACCAGGTCATCGTCCTCGATTCCACCTTCTCATGGAAGGAATCCGATCGTGCTGCCGCCAAGCGCGCCACGCACGCCCTCGCCGATCTCGCTAAAAACGGTAAATCTGTTCGTGCTCTTGCTTCCTTCGTTTTCTTCTTTCGCGGAATTCGGTTTTTCGCTGCTTTCGTCCTTCGCGGAATTCGGTTCTTCGCCACGCACGCGCTTCATTTGGTGCTTGTCTTTGTTTGCAGAGGAAGTGGTGAACGTGATTGTTGAAGGAGGTGCCATTCCTGCTCTGGTTAAACATCTTCAAGCGCCTCCTCTGGCTGGAAGCGACCGGTTGCAGAGGCCAATGCCGTTTGAGCACGAGGTCGAGAAAGGAAGTGCGTTCGCGCTTGGACTTCTCGCAGTCAAGGTAATTTTACTTCTCCTCTATGGTGCCTGTTAGTCAGGAATTATTGCAACTTAGCTTCTTCATGTCTTGAATTTGACAAGCTCTAAAGTCTATGTAACTCAAGTTTTAGTTACAGGCCTGTTATTTGTATTGTAATATAGATTCTACGTTGAGTTCGGTTACTGGTGATATGATAGTTATCTCCTTTTTTTAAAACGTTGTTTACACCAAAAATTGTTTTATCTTATCGTTTTCACTAAACGGCGTGAACGATTCTTTTTAGAATGGTATAGTACATACTGTATAGTAGAAGGAGGCTTTGAAGATGATGCATGATGGTCTAATATGTGGTGTGAAAATGCCTTCTGCAGCCGGAGCACCAGCAGCTCATCGTTGATAGTGGTGCTCTAAAACATCTCGTTGATCTTTTGAAGAGACATGAAAACGGCGTAACATCTCGTGCCATTAATAGTCTAATTCGTAGGGCTGCAGACGCGATTACTAATCTTGCTCATGAGAACAGCAGTATTAAGACTCGTGTCAGGTATGCTTCTTCGAGTACAACCATGCAATTGAAATTTAATTTGGAAGGTTTGTTCTTATGATTATCTGGAGTTAATGTGTAGGATGGAAGGTGGGATTCCACCGCTTGTTCATTTACTTGAATTTGCGGACACAAAGGTGCAAAGAGCAGCTGCTGGTGCATTGAGAACCCTTGCTTTCAAAAATGATGAAAATAAAAATCAGGTTAGTGGTCTTTAGTGAATGTTGGAATTTAAATTGACTTACATATGATACGAGTAAGTCACATATCATCATGACATGTAGATCGTTGAATGCAATGCCCTTCCAACTCTGATTCTAATGCTTCGTTCAGAAGATGCTGCTATTCATTATGAAGCGGTATTGCTTGTGCAACCTTAATTCTAAAGTTAAATTTTGCAATATTGCTGACTTTGGTCTTCGCACTTATCTTACTAGGAACTTGCAATGAATTTTATTGAGTTACAGGTTGGTGTGATTGGAAATCTGGTCCACTCTTCTCCTAATATAAAGAAAGAAGTTCTTCTTGCTGGGGCTCTACAACCGGTCATTGGATTACTTAGGTATACTTTCCCTATTATAACTAGTTCCTTTTTTTCATTTCAATAATTTTCCGTATTAAGATGTCTTTCTATTAACCTATTTATAATGTATGATGAAACAGTTCCTGTTGCTCTGAAAGCCAGAGGGAAGCAGCCTTGTTACTTGGACAGTTTGCAGCAACTGATTCAGACTGCAAGGTAAGCATTCACTTTAGTTTTTTTAAAAACTCCATGATTAAACTGAATGGTGAGGGAGAGAATGGTAGAGAGGGAAAATCCTAACACATCCGTTTTTATATTTGTTTACTGGATGGTGAAAAAGGTGATGTGAACAACTTTATGCATGGATTTTTAGTTTGGATTCTGATAAGTACTCAAGCATTTGAGGAACCGACCCTCGAAATCTAGCTATTAAGGAGGGAGAGTTAAACACTTAAATACATCATTGAGCATCCCATACTACTTGTTGCAAACTAAGGCATCTCACAATATCCAAATTCCTATCATAGCACTGATAGGTACTCTCTGTATATAGCCCTTTCCAAGATATCAACAACTAGCTCTAGTACCAATTGATAAATACTCATGTTATTGGGAAATTGATGTGATTTGGAAAATAAAAATAAATGTGTATTGTCTTTTTGTTAATAAACTTGTTACCCTTAGTATTAGTATATTTTATGTTTTGTTTGGACATAAGACTAGGGAAAGAAGTGTTTGTCTAATCCCTTCCAGCCACACTCTCTATATAAGAAGAGCTTATGTTCTCTCATTTTGATAATTTTGGTTGAATAAAATTAGTGTGTTCTTATTTTGAGTGTGTCATATTTCAAGTAGCAAAGAATTCTCTCTTTTGCTTATCTCTTGTGTGGCACATTGAGGTTAATCAAAATTTGAGAAGTATAGAGTTTTCTCTCTTAGGGTTTCCTATCTTGTGAGCTAGGTCACAAGTGGTGATTTTCCACACTTGCTCGTCTCATAGATTTGAGTGACTCAAGGTTTTTCTCAATTCCTAGCATTCTTGATTCTTATCTCGTGAGTTAGGTCATAAGTGACAAATTACCATCTTGCTTATCTCATGGAATTTGAGTGGTACAAGGTCTTGTTTTAATTCCTAGCACCATCTTAATTTTTGTATATTCTTGAATTTTTTTTCTTTTCCATGGCATTTGCAAAATTGAAGATCACATTTTATCAAAAAATTCTTCAAAGAATCATTTCAAGAATTCACCCAGGAGTTCTTCCTTGAAGCTTGAGTGAAAAGATCCTCCCAACCTAGGCAAGCCTCCCTTGGGTTTTCATCAGAAACCCACCTCAAAAGGTAGCTATTAAGGAGGGAGAGCCAAACAATTAAATACTTGATCAAGCATCTCATACTGACTTAGGCACCTCCTAACATGCAAGTTCCTATGAGATTCTTTGTATAACTTATTTCTGAATAGGGTGGCTCAGTGGATGTTAACTCATCAACGCTTTGTGTATTATATATCTGTTTTTAATTTTACTTTTTGTTTTGTTTGATTTTGTAGGTTCACATTGTTCAGAGGGGTGCTGTCCGACCTCTGATAGAGATGCTTCAGTCCCCTGATGTTCAGCTAAAAGAAATGTCTGCCTTTGCATTGGGGAGATTGGCCCAGGTTATTTCTTTTCCCTTGTGTTTTCCATGTCCGAGTTCACATATGTAAGTTGAGAAGCATGATTTAATGTACATTTCCTATATGTAGTTTTCAATCGGTAATGGTAACATATATATTCTATGAATTTCCAACTTTGTAAGTATTATAAATTATATTCTTGGCAGTGAGTTAATTTTCAATGTCATTCTAGTTTAAATCGTTGACATAAATGTCGTGCATTTCCATGTCTTAAGTTTTGTATTAATGTCTTACTCAGAACATAAAAGTCATCTTTCTGATATATTGTATTACTTCAGCTTTATAAATGCAAGTGTTATGCACCTTTTCTGACATGGTGAATCACTGTTTCCTTCTAACACCATAGCCTGAAGATATTCAATTTTAAATTTCAGGACACACATAACCAAGCTGGTATTGCACACAATGGTGGCTTGATTCCCTTACTGAAGCTTCTTGACTCAAAAAATGGGTCTTTGCAACATAATGCTGCTTTTGCTCTTTATGGCCTTGCAGATAATGAGGTGAAATAAGCTCTATGAGTTCTAATAAAAGATCTTTTGTCTTGACTGTAGTAAAGCTTATTACTTGAAGTTAAAGTAAAATAACTGTTCCTTTTTTATATTTTTTACTTTGTCCCATAGGATAATGTGGCCGATTTTATTAGGGTAGGTGGAATTCAGAGACTGCAGGATGGAGAGTTTATTGTTCAAGTAAGTTTGCCTGGTTGATACCTAGTCTGTTTCTCGGTTTCATGGTTTTTGCATTTGCCCTTTGTTGTCTATATCAATGTGGAGTTCAGTGCTTTAGATAATTGCATACAAATTTTATGTTCTTAGGCACACACTAATAGACAAGGAATTGGTTTCTCTTCCAGGCAACTAAGGATTGTGTTTCAAAGACATTGAAAAGATTAGAAGAGAAGATTCATGGGCGAGTAAGCACCATTTCACATTCACTTGCTCTTTGATACATTTTTCTGAAATTAACTTGGAAATGGTAGGATGCTACTACTGTATTAATTATTAATTCTACAACAATCTAGCCTTATCCCACCAGTTTGAATTCTATGTCTTGTTCAGATTTGTAACGTATTAATTTTGCCTTTGTAGGTGCTGAACCATTTATTATATCTCATGCGAGTTTCAGAGAAGGCTTTTCAAAGACGAGTTGCTTTGGCCCTTGCTCACCTTTGTTCCGCAGATGACCAGAGAAAAATATTTATTGAACACCATGGTATGCATCTTCTTAATCGTAAATTTTGCTTAAGTTTGATGTATGATTTATTTTAGAACCTTTTTCTGTGTTTTTTTTTTTTTTTTTTTTTTTTTTTTTTTTTTTTTTTTTTTTTTTTTTTTTTTTTTTTTTTTTATATATATATATATATATATATATATATATATATATAT
>Ga0099825_1007132_pt1 | contig 13699 bp, 9 predicted proteins | sample SiratroredBW_FD_76838 | JGI IMG/M metagenome (GOLD analysis project Ga0099825, IMG submission 76838) | Root nodule microbial communities of legume samples collected from California, USA - Siratro red BW | ecosystem: Host-associated > Plants > Roots > Nodule | place: USA: California | collected... | reverse complement strand
ATTTAGCTACTAACATGTTTTGTGAAATTTACATAAAAAAAAAAGAAGAAGAAAAAAACAATGCAGAAGATGACAAAAGATTAGGAACATAAACCAGTTTTATAGTGTTAATTGGAGGGGGTTTGGTGTAACTAACGACTAAATTAGAAACATATTTGGAAGTTTAATTTCCATCTTCTTCTATACTTATTTATTTCTGTGTATCTTGAAGTGTATTAGAAAGAAGAATGAGAAAAGAGAAAACAATACGTGAGGATTTCACATGCTACAATTCAGTGACTTCACCCTCTTGACAATTGCCCACCCATAAGTATAGAGTAGTTCCGCTCTTGTGTGACGATAATATTCTACAACAATCCCTTCTCGGTGGCTGCAAAACAAGAAAAATATTAATTTTTAAAAGAATATTCAATTTTGGTTTCTCATCTTTTTCTTTTCATCTTTGTCTTTAAAATTTCACTAAGTGTATGAGTGTGCATGTATGAGAATATTTGTACCTTTTTCCAGCGCAAAGGATCTGGCTTTTTGGTAACTACAACGGATGTTATTTTCTCTGGTGAATTCATTCTCCATCGACAAAGGGGGGGTTTGGAGTTGTCACGCTTGTAAACACCAACAACTTGTTTTGTGGAGGAGTCGTAGTGAGTTTTGGCCATGTAATAAACAAAGGGCTTCTGACAAGGGTGTTTTGCAACAGGCCTTGTGTTGAAAGCATATGCAGTGTAATCAGCTCTTCTATACCAGTTGAGAAAGGTTCTGGATGGCATTTCCAATTCTCTAGGGGACAATACTCCCCTTAAGATCTGAACCACATAGCCCCATGAAACAATTATTGACCAATAATTGTGTTTGTCATAACATATTGATTGTTGCATTATGCTGCCTGAGTCTTGATTCACTGATTCCATTAGATGTTTCAAGGCTGATGCTCTTGTCATCCTTGGGAATATTGGTTGCACTACATCAAGATGGTGTAGTGATACAAGTGGAGCCACTGGATGTGCTCCTAAAAGGCCTAATAGGTCTCCATACACATCATACTGCACAAGCAAAGTCACTCACATTTCTCAATATACCTTTTATTATTATGAATTCATGAAAGTAAAAGCCATGAACAATTGGCCTCTGCTAATACTAGTGTGAAATTAAATGGTGTTAGAAATAATTTACTAATAACATTTGTAATAGTAATAGCTGCAAGAATAATGTTGTATGTACATGTACCAAACAACAACAAATGTTGTCTGATATAATGGGAATACATGTTAAAGATGTGTCTATGTTATTTGTTACCTGGTGAAAGCCAGCTTCCCTTGTTAGAGGCACACCTAGCTCAGCCATGCAAGCTTGAATTCTGTCATCACTACCATACAAATCAGGGTATCGTTGAATGCAATGATCTTGCATCTTGGCTAGTTCCTGGGCAAGTGGATAGCTTATGGCAAATCCTCCCCCACCATACGCCATGGCGTATGAGAAATGCATGTTCTGAACATGGCTTTCAGAAGAGCTTCCAATATAATAAAAGTGCTTATGGTTGTATTTAGAAAGAATTCTAACCAAATTATCCACCATGAACACGGTGTCATCATCCCCCATCACGAACCATCTCACATCCTTCATCCCAAGGTTCAATGTCTCTGTCACCACCCTTGATATCCTCAAAGCTGATCTTTGACCTTGACGATTTGTATACCTAAAATTTGAAGTGTCCCCAGATATATGAATATCAGGTAACCCCTCGTTCCTTTGAGTCCTCACTTTCTGATCCAACCACACTACCCCTCTCGTTTCTTTTGGTCTCCACCATATCTTAATGTACTCTTTTCTAACATGCCATAAGTTTGATGAAGCAGCTATACCAAAAACAATGTGTTTAACCTGAGTTTCTTCTCTCCCAGCCATTTGCTCGGGAGTTAATCTAACTACCACGGGATAGTTATGTTCTTGTTCCTCTTCTTCTCCGTTTGTTTCTTCTGCATGAGCTTCAACTTCACCATAGTCATCATCGACACCATTATTATCAACATCAACCTCTCTTGGTCTTGGTAGTTTCTCTACTAATGGTTTTTTCTCTTCAAGACCTTCATCGGTATTTATCTTTTGAAGGCCTTCATCGGAGTCTATCAATTTTTTAAGGCCCTCATCGGTATCTGTAGCTTTTGAGGAAGTATCATTGAAAGTACTTATCTGAAGGTTTTCTTGGGTGGTGGCTTCCTTTAAATTGGTGGTGGGGCATTCTTCTTGATCATTGTTGAAGAGGATGAAATTGGAAGAATAAAGGGTGTAGAGAACAATGGTGATTAGGATAAACCAAGTTAGGATGCTTTTGGAGCCTGTGTGGAGCATACGTTGATGGGAAGAAGAGTACATTTGGTTTTCAATTAGAATTGAGATTTTTGTTAGTATGGGATTTTCAATTTCTTTTCAGATTGTAGGTGGTGATAGGAAGGACTTTCGAGCTCAGAATTGTTCGGATCATAGAAACAGAAACAAGGTATCATTCTTACTATTTTGTCTTACTTTTGTGCTTCTAAGTGAAATTTGTTATGGTTAAAAGCGAAGTCGAATGCTATTTTATAGTGCATATTTGGTTGACAATTGCATTATATTAGTCAATGGAATTTTTCTTTTTTTGTTTTATATTAGTTAAGTTTTTTATTGACACTTTCACCCTATTCATTTCGTTTGATCTAATGGGATTTATTTAGTTTAAATTGAGTAATTAAATATGAAAAGAAGAGTCAAAGAGCTTGCTTATTATTATTATTTTGAAAAAACTAGCTTAACTGTTTGTTGTGGACAAACGAAAATAATATTTTTATAAACTAATAATTTAATGTGCTTGTGAACTTTTCAGTTATTGGTTAATACACAAACACGAACTTCATATTTTTTTTATTAGATTCTATAAATATATGGTGAATTTTAAAGGATAAAGTACGAAATTAAAGGCATAATTTTACTAATGTATAATATGGTAACTAATAGTGATATAAAATTTAAAAAGCAGGTAAATGTTTAAAAAGATAAAAGGGCAATATTGCATGTCTTATTAGAAGATGGAAAAAAAGTCCATATATATTACATATTTTATCACATGTGAACTATTATATTTTGAAAAAGTTTTAGAATTAATTTTAAAAGAAGAAATAACATTTATAATACTTTAATAAATGATTAAGTCGACTAAAAGACTATAATAGGATACAATGCAGTTAATAAATATAACCTATGACAAAATCTGAGCATACCGAATAATATGACTGTGTTATAAAGTAGAAGAGATGAGATAAAAAATAGGTACGTCTTATTTTAGAACTTCAACTATTTGAATATTAATATACGTGGAATACGTATAAGTGATGTAGATTTTTTTAATGTATGCATAAAATATACACAGATAAGATATATGACATTAATTTTGTTTTTCAGTATTTTTTTCTATAAATATTAGTACTTCTTTTATTAATTTATTTTTTTTTACTGGTAAAAAAATTCAATTTACAGACTGAATTTTCAAAAAGATATTTTTTTTATCCGCAATAATAAATATATAATATCGTATACAAATAATAAAGAAAAAAAAAAAGAGAATACATAAAATGGCAGCTCTTAGGCCCTATGTATATTATGCATATCCATAAGCTAATTACTTTTAGCGTCAATCCTACAAACTTAAAAATTGGAATATGTGTTGTTTGGTATCTTCCATTAGGGATATTGCTCACTTATCTTTGTCTTTCAAGAGTTTGTTGTGTTTACTTTGTTTAAGCGCTTTAATTTTTAGAAGATAGTTCTTCTTACATCACAGGGATTTAATTAAAGTTATATTCATTCAACTTGCTTAGTTAATATGCATCGAGAAGGTAATGAGTGTTGTATAATGATGTTGAATTATTATTACACGTTAAACAATTGCTTTGAGTGTTAAAAACGTGTAAAGGGAGATTAGAATTGGCGAAGATGGTTTGTGGAATCCCTTATGTTTTGTTCTATTTTCTCGCAAATTTTATTGAGTGTTGAATGCTCACTTGAACAACGTTCAATTGGTAAACAAATATTATATATTTCACTGGGAAACAAAATTTTTCCATAATACAACTAAAAATTGGGAAGACTTTCTCAGATCCCGTTGGGACGTATATGGTGCACGTGGGTTATCTTTTAGAAATATATTTGAATTTGTTGGGGTCAATAACGGTGGCAGTGATATTACAGGGTGAGTGGGCCACTACGTAAAAAGGGATAATGCAAAGATCTTGTCTTAGATGAATTAGGAAGAGTAAGTACATGGTGAAATGATGGTGGAGCATAGGTATATAACAGACATAGTTAACCCAAAGGGAGCCCATTATTCTGAATGGTAAAAGGTGAAGGCGATTGAATATGCCATGCGAAGGACACAACCTCTTGGAGTTTCAACGTTACCTACGTACATATTTATGTAGCAATAGTGTAAGACTAATAGCGACAACTTACATATGCCACTCTCACCTAAATGCGACCAACCTGATAAGATGATACGACCACTTCACATGGCCAAGGGCCTACACTTCCATCCCCATCTCTTCTCACTCTCTCTTTCTTAGCTACCCTCTTTTGCCCCTCCTAAGCATTTAATATATTTATCATTCCATGGTTCATTTTCATCTTAATTGTCTCACCTTGCCTTAATAAGAGAAAATTTGTTACTAGTAACATAAGATTAGTGAAAATACATAAAATATTGTGGTAGAGGATAAGATGAGTGAAATGTTTATATTAAGAGTAAGAAATCTCATGTTCGATCATAAATGAAAAATTTCAATAATAATTTATAAATAAGTGTAAACATTATATTATAAGATTGAGTCAAGTCTAATTGTGTTTTTTAAAATTATATTAAAGTTTTTTTAAGTTTGTCTTATCATGATTGTTGGGTCTATCTTATTTTTGTCTATCATACTATTACAGATCATACATCCCTTAGAGTTAAGATCTTTTAATAATTTATAAATAAATACAAATATCATTTTACAAGTCTATTTTTCTTAAGACATACCATCTAAATATATATAATTTTTTTATTTATCAGAAATTTTGTATGTGTTTTAGCTTATATTATTTCCTTTAAAAGATAGTACAATCAGTTTAGTGTATATGGACCAAAAGGAATTTCTTACAAAATGAGTATTAAGACAAAACAAATTTGTAGTACTGTTTATGATAATTAAAACTACTAAGCTTTAGTTACTGGAGAAAAATATAAAAAAGAATTAACTTTCTCATTTTTCATCCATTTTTAACCCCTTTTTTCTTATTTTCATCTATAGTTTTTTCTCTCCATTAAGTATATGTTAGCAGACGCCAAAGAAATTGTAAATGAGAAATGAGTTTGGAATTGGAATGATATAGCTGGCAGATTTAGCTGCGATTTCTAAATCCTAGCTATAAACAGAAAGGAAAATATCAAGCATAACTGATACTTCTCTTTCCATTTTCTTTCCATGACATGCGTTTGAACTCCCAAAATGATTAGGACATAGCTGCTAACTAATTAAATTTTGCCCTAATGAATTTAATGGTCAAGACCACTTCAATCGCTTCGTGTCACTAATTATGGAGTAGCCAGCCACGTCAAACAAGGAATTAGAGAAACGTCAAATCTCCATTTCCATCCTACTTTAAAGGGAAATTATTACTCTTTTTTGATTATTGATGGTAATTTGTGGCTGTGAAGTACCTCGTCCAGCATCGACCAACATGGCATCACGTGTCCACTTTCAGTGCCTGTCATTTTGGTGGGTGGGGTGGGGTTGCAAGGTGTTAAGATTCAAGCTCACTTCTGATTAATCATGTAGTTAATTACTTTCTCAATATCCACGTATTCCTAGATATTTATTCATTTTTAGGTTGTCTCTTTTTGTTTTTATCCTTTGTCATAATTTAGCTAACGCAGACACACGCACACAAGTCTCTCCCTCCCAATAAACCGGTCGGGAGAGCATGCAAAACCAACGTGCTTCCTCTTGCTTTTTCACACTCTTTTCTTGAATCTCCTAAGTACAAACAAATTATTCAAAAGAGCCACTACTAGTTATAGTTCCTGAAAGTAACAAGATCTCATTGTCCCAATCACTATGAGGACTTCAAAGGGAAGAGGGTTGTGGGAATTGGAGTAGGAGCCATGTGAAAAACAGTGCTTTTGACAATGATTTAGCTCCTCTTTTCTATGCTTTCTTTCACTCCTACATACTATATACTGTTGCTATTCTACAAAAGTCAAGCTCTCATCATTTAACCAAGTGTCTTGCGTCAACACCCCATCATATCGATCAGCACAACCAGTTCAAAATTTCAATCTTTTTGATCCACCAAGCACGGCACAGAACTCAGTTTGAGGTACATATTTTCTGATGCCAACTTGTGTTTAATTATACACTCTGCCATGTAATACAAACCTAGAAAACAAGTACTGTATTTGCAAATTCTCAGCTGCTGAAAAGTTTTCTATGAATTGGTTCCACATAAATGCTTTCTTTGCGTCTTGATTTTCACTTTCCTACTATCATTAATCTTCATCCTAGAGAATTTGCTTCAATAATTTCATTTTCTTTACGTGTTGAATGGGCCTAGACAGAAGCAGTTAAGTGCTATTATTGCCATAATATTAGAAAACAACACTTAGGTCCCAATGACAGAAAATTCTACGCCCCCTCCTCCCATATAAGATGTCATTATCAGTTGCCAAAACTGCCCTTGAAAATGTAAGGCTACTGAAATTCCTTGCAATGATGCAACTGCAGAAAGAACACAAATTTCTTGAATGAACACTTGAAATGACGAAACAAGCCCCTCACAAGTAACTATTTGCCGTACAAGTCCATTTCACTGTATCACACAACACAACACCATCACTCTCCAAAGTCACCATTGCAATTACTGACACACACGACCACCAAATTATCTTGTTCCCCATATTTTTCCAAGTCTTAATCCTACTTAGAACTTAATTTAGAATGTTTTGTACAGACCAAAAAAATAAGCAAATAAGGAATGATTTATTCGTTTATTTATTCAGTGTCTCCATTATTATGAAGTTAAATAGTAACGAATTTAATAGTTGTAGCAGAGTTTTGATATATCTAGCAAAGTGGTTGGTTGAAGAGAGAGACAGAGGTGGGTAGCGATGGAGCCGTCAGAAAAATCGCCGAAGAAAACATCAACAGTGAGATCATCATTTCCGAGAGATCCACGTGGCTCACTCGAAGTCTTCAACCCAAACACTTCAACTGCAACGAGCTCGCGCGTGCGTTCACAGCCTCTTTGGAAACCGCGGACGGAGTCGGAGGAACCGCGCAATGAAATCGCCGCCACGTCGTGGATGGCCATTGATCCGGCGCCGCAAGCAGACGTGGAATGCGGCGAGGCGGCGCAGAGGGCCGCCGAGTGGGGACTGGTGCTCCGAACCGACACCGAGACCGGCAAGCCGCAGGGCGTGGCGGCGAGGAACTCCGGCGGCGAGGAACCCAACGTTGTGAAACTCGCCGCCACTGCTTCGTCTTCCAGGAAGAACTCTCAGAACTCCGCCAGAACCTCCGGCGACTCCTCCTCCCAGGACGGCGGCGGCGGCGTCGTGGGTGGGATTCCGAGAATTTCGGAGGACGTGATGGGAGCTTTATCGGCTTTTCAACAAACTTTCGTGGTGTCGGATGCTACCAAACCCGATTACCCGATCCTGTACGCGAGTGCCGGGTTCTTTAAAATGACGGGTTATACGTCGAAGGAAGTTATTGGCAGAAACTGGTAGGAACCTTATTTTTCACGACAATATAATTTAATTTCACTGCACTTTTTTATTTTCTTACAGTTTCATGAATTGGGTCTCTTAACCAATGTCTTAAACAATATAAAAAAACGATTTTTTAAAAAAATTATATAAAAAAAGATTTTTACTGTGGAGTGGGGTGCAGTCGATTTTTACAGGGTGCAGACACTGATCCTGGTGATGTGGCAAAGATAAGGGAAGCATTGGAAGTTGGGAAAATTTACTGCGGAAGGCTGTTAAATTACAAGAAGGATGGGACACCTTTCTGGAACCTTCTCACCATTTCACCCATTAAGGATGAAGATGGCAAGGTTCTCAAGTTTATCGGGTAAGCTACTTTTTGGTTTAGTTTTGTTTGGATTAACGTTTGTGGTGTGAGTTCGTGTTATTGTCAGCTTCATCTTAGGTGGTTGTTGGGACCAAAATTGACTAGTCATTGGATTTTTGATGGCACCCGTGGTGTCTGTGTCACATTTTAAGAAAAAAGAGCGTGGGTGGCGAGACCTGCATGCATTTCACCTTCTATTCTCACCACCCACCAGGACCACTCTTGCATTTATAAACTGCCATATGTCCTTAACTGTTTATATCATTTTCAGATTAAGAAAGAACAGACACATGGGTATTTCAATTTAATGATCCAATATTCTAAAATTTAAGATGTGTATAAATAAATTTATTTATATGTTTCACAAATAATTGTTATTGTGACGGTGAATGGCAGAATGCAAGTGGAGGTTAGCAAGCACACGGAGGGGTTCAAGGAGAACGCGCTACGTCCCAACGGATTACCTGAATCCTTGATTCGATACGATTGTATGGTTTTTCAAACTCATCTAATATATAATATCAAAACATATTGGCTAGGAAAATATCTAATGTTTTATTCTAACATACTTATATTCAGTGAAAATAATTCATGTGAAGAAACATAACTAATGAAAACTACACGTCCCAAAGATACACCACCAATCTAACTTTTCAGAAAATAGCAATGCACTCAAACAAATATTTTGTACATTATACACATATACACAAATATTTAAAATATAATAAATATTTTAAATCATAATTTTTGAAATATGTAGAATTTTTTTTACATCATAAAATTATCTATTAGTGTTATAACATTATTTGATTGATAAAAAAAATAATAATATCCCAAAATAAATTTATATTGTATTAGCTTTCACCTGAAAAAAATATTTTTATTTACAAAATACATATCTTTAAAAATAAAATAAAGAAGAGAAAATAATTCAGTTTATATAATAATATTACGATCATCCAGAATGTAAATTTTAATTTTGCTTGAAGAAAATCGGCATTTAAAAAAAAAACTTAAAAGAGAGTAAAAATGGAAAACTAAGCTAAGAAACTGTCCTAGAATATCAATAGCAATATGCTAATAGCATCGGTATGTTCAAGAATATTTTATTTTAAGACACATTATCTTGATTTTTTTGGTTTTCTCTGCAGCGAGTCTATATGATATGGATGTTTTTCAGTAATAAATTTGGTATCTTCTGTAATACATGATTTCTTCAAATAAAAAATATTTTATTATTTTTAATTATAAATATGAAATTAATTTTAATTTTAAAAAATTAAGTGAAAAATAAAAATTATAAAAATGATTTAATTTTTAGTATTGAATTAAAATATGTAAGAATTACTCAAACATGATATGATTTTGCGGGAGTAAATTTGTTTTAGTGTAAAGTAAGATATCAACTACGAACATCTTAAGATTGGCAGTATTAAAAGATATTCTAACTACATTGCATGAATATTTTAAATTTATATAAATTCAAAATCATAGATTTAAATATTATTAAATTGCATGTAGGATACAATAATAATTAATTAATGTAAGATACAATTATATCAATAAAAAAATATATAATTTAAATTTAGACTTTCATTTGCATACACAACAAACAAAAATGGTAATGAAGATTAGCATGCACCAATTTACAATGTGAAAGTCCACAAAATGTGATTGACCAGGCCATGCAATAGTAGGTAATAGAATTTTGATAGTGTGTATGAACAGTTCTAACAGCTAGTGCATTGGATTGCCTTGTATTGCAGCACGCCAGAAAGAGAAAGCTACAAACTCAGTATCTGAGTTGATGCAGATCATGAAGCGCCCCCGAGCATTGAGTGAATCCGCAAGCCGACCCTCCATCAGAAAATCAGGATTTGCTGAGGGAGAAAAGCAATCACTACATGAAGAAGAAGAGGAGGAGGAGGAGGAGGAGGAAAAAGAGAAAGCACAAAAGACATTGAGAAGAAAATCCGAGAGTGAGGCTTCATTTGGACTCAAACCAGAAGGAGGAAATAAACTTTCCATGCAACGAATCAGTGAAGTACCTGAAAATAAACTGAAAAACTCTCACCGCCGTTCCTTCATGGGGTATATATTGTTATTTGATTATGTTATTAATCTCTGTTTTTATAAGTTAAATTAGGTATCTAAGTATGATTTAAGTCTCACATTCATTCATAAGAAATAAGAAAGTTGAACGATGATATATATTCACAGCCTTAATGTTTTAAGGTTTTGAATTGACATTCTGTATAATCTTCCGGTGTTTATTTTTCAGATTTTTCCAAACACTATATGCCTTGGACAATGACAATTTCTTTATAAATTATGTTTCAAATAAGATTTTTTTTTTTTTTTAAATTATGCCTATAACACAATTCACTGTGATATATTTGCATGGTACAGGTTCAGGAGGAAAAGTCAGTCGAACGATGAAAGCATGGAAACTGAAGTGATTGAGGATGTGAGCTCTGATAGTGAGGATGGTGAGGGGCCTGATAGTTCTGATGTAGAGGACAAAGAAAAGCAGAGGGAAAAGAGAAAAGGTCTTGATCTTGCTACCACGCTTGAACGTATTGAGAAAAACTTTGTCATTACTGATCCAAGGCTTCCAGACAATCCAATAGTAAGATTCTCTGAATCATTGTACTACAGTGAAAAAGTGTTCCCCTTCTGCTTTGGATTCTTGTACTGTAGGTAAACATGTGAGACTGTAAAGTTTGTACTTGTTTTCTGCTTTTTCAGATCTTTGCATCGGATAGCTTCTTAGAGCTTACAGAATATAGTCGTGAAGAAATCTTGGGAAGGAATTGCAGGTATGCTTTGAATTGAATGTTATTACACGCCAAGTATACTTATGCTTTGAATTGAAAATTTAATAATATTGATTTACCAACATGAAATGATCAAAAATCGTTTTATAAATGTCACAATTGAGTGTGTTTACATAAGATGCTATTTGGCTATTTAGGTTTCTACAAGGACCTGAAACTGATCCAGAAACTGTGAGAAAAATTAGAGAGGCAATTGACAACCAAACAGAAGTTACCGTGCAACTGATTAATTATACAAAGAGTGGTAAGCTTGTTTGATTTTCTGCTGGGAAAACAACTTCATAGGCCAATTTCTTATAAAGTTGGATTTATAACCATTGTATCTAGTATTAGTCATTCAAAAAAAAATTCACGATATTTGCTATACTGTTCTAGAATCCTGAATGCCTTTCTTAGCGTACAAAGGATATATAGAAATATATTTAACGTGAAGATCACTTTTCCACTTGCTATTGAAGATTTCTGTGTTGAACCCAGGAAAGAAGTTCTGGAACCTGTTTCATTTGCAACCTATGCGTGATCAGAAGGTACAGCGTATGATAGTCCTCTGAAGATGTTACATCCTTTAGATCTTGCCGTACAAAGTTTGTTTTGGTAGTAGATCGTATTCTTTTCACCTATATTTTAACACAACAGAATACGAATGTTAGCTTTTGTCTCTTTTCCTTCTTGGCTTAACAGGGAGAAGTGCAGTATTTTATTGGTGTTCAACTAGATGGTAGTCAACATATAGAGCCTCTTCATAACTGCATCGCAGAAGATACTGCAAAGGAGGGAGAACAAATGGTAGCTCCCTACTCAAATTCTTTGAATGAACTCATATCATACATTATCCTAAGTCATCATCGCTATAAAAAATCAGGCTTTAAATTCTCATGAGATTTTTTTTTATGGTAGGCTTTAAATTTGAAAGTGTATAGAATAAAGCCTATGAATTATGATTTCCACCGTAAAAATTTTACATCTGTTATGAGCTCTTTCTTTTGTCCATATAACAAGTACATTTGAAATCCATCTTCAGGTCAAACAAACTGCAGAAAATGTTGATGTGGCAGTGAGAGATCTTCCGGATGCTAACACGGTAACATCTACTGCTATCTGTTATCTTTTTCTTCCGAAGAGCTTTTGACTTCAATGGTGAAATGACCACCCTTTTGGCCCTCCTCAGAAACCAGACGATTTATGGAAAAATCATTCAAAAGCAGTTCACCCCAAACCTCATAGGAAGGATAACCCTGCATGGAAAGCTATCCAGAAGGTATTACTTTCGTATTTGAGAAGCTTCTTGTTTTTCAATTTTTTGGAATTTGTTTTACACTATACGACTGTAAAATACAAACGAGGGGTAGATTGATGAATACTTCGTGTTTCTTTTGTTCTTTGCCTTTGTTTCTTTAAATTTCAAGGATGTAGGAAGTGATCATAATTTTCTATTACATTATATAATGAAGATTGTTTTATTCAGTTGGTGAACATGCCAAGAAACCATTAAACTTCCATCCGTATTTCATAGGATATTTTGGACTTTCCTGGTCAATTGAATCTCAGATGCAACTTATGTTAATTTTGCAAATTGTTCTGTGACCATGTTTTTGCAGGTCCTAGAAAGTGGAGAACAGATAAGCTTAAAGCACTTTAGGCCGATTAAACCTTTAGGATCAGGAGATACTGGCAGGTTTTTCCCTTATTCCTCTATTGCATTTGCTTGTATAGTTGTACTGGTAACATGAGAGCTAAATTAAGTGTCAGCTATGAAATGCATTGACCACATTTGACTGACTTAACATTTGAAGATTTCGTCACTTCTACTAGACTAATTTCTGCATATATAAAAAAAAAAAAAACTTATGAATTAATTAATTTCTGCTAATTATGTAAGATTGGAATTTCTTTGTTGATTTGTGTGATAGACTATTTATTTCTGTTCCATTATTTTTCCAAAGAAAGCTTCTGTGGCATTGATATTATTACATATTATTGGCTTACAGTGTGCATCTGGTGGAGCTACGTGGCACAGGTCAATATTTTGCCATGAAGGCTATGGATAAGGGTGTTATGCTCAATCGTAACAAGGTTCTGATATGAATTCTGTGATTAATTAACTTAAGTTTTCGTTTAACTTCTCACTGCTAACTTCTGTAAAAGTAAACATTACATGCTGTATTGGCTTCGTTTTCTTTTCCTTTTGGCATTTAACTTCTATTATGTCAATAAGGATTTCTCAGAATTGAAATACCAGTTCACTTGAGACAGCACACATACATAGTCGTGTTTCTAATTATCTTAAAGTAACAAAATTATTAGTCTAATTGAAATTGTGTAAATAATATAGCAGCATTTACCCCTGCTGTTGTAATAAGTTGGCCTTTATACACTTTCCACAGGTGCATAGAGCTTGCGCAGAAAGAGAAATTCTTGACAAGCTGGACCACCCTTTTCTACCTGCATTATATGCTTCGTTCCAGGTTAGAAACTTGAATACTACTGTTGGGAAATATTGAGATTTCCCCCTAATAATATTGAATATTAAAATTAGAGAAACTAGACAAAAAAAAATTTTGAACGGAGTTCAGCAAATAGCTTAATCTCCGGGCACCACATAATGGCACTACTTCTATTAAAAGGGAGAAGAGAATGTTTTGGTACATTGAAATGGGAGGAGGAGGAGTTTTTTTATAACTCACAACCTCCCCCCCTAAGAATAAACCCACTGATGTGGGACTT
>Ga0099825_1007129_pt1 | contig 13701 bp, 14 predicted proteins | sample SiratroredBW_FD_76838 | JGI IMG/M metagenome (GOLD analysis project Ga0099825, IMG submission 76838) | Root nodule microbial communities of legume samples collected from California, USA - Siratro red BW | ecosystem: Host-associated > Plants > Roots > Nodule | place: USA: California | collected... | reverse complement strand
ATCTTGTTTGGCAAGTAAAACAAGAGTAGCCTTATATTGTACTGTGAAACTTCATTGACAAATATATTTGACAGTATTCTCACAACAGACTTGAATTTCAATGGGGAAAGGAGGTGGTTGCTTTCCAAGCAAGGCTAAGGCACCAAGATCTCTGATATTAGAAAAGGATCTAGATAGTGTTGAAACTCCAATCCCAGCAAATGATCCAAGAAGCACAAGCCAAGAGGGGCCAGCAACAGCAACAGCATCAGCACCTGCACCTGAAGCAGTGAAAAAGCTGAAAGTTTTCATTGTGTTCTACTCAACTTATGGCCATGTGGAGTCATTGGCAAGATCCTTGAAAAAAGGGGTGGATTCAATTGAAGGAGTTGAAGGGGTGTTGTATCGTGTGCTTGAGACACTTCCTAAGGAGGTCTTGCAACTCATGAAGGCACCTGAGAAGGATGATACTGTGCCACTCATATCTGCTGACAAGTTGGTGGAGGCTGATGGCTTGCTGTTTGGATTTCCAACAAGGTTTGGCAGCATGGCAGCACAGATGAAGGCGTTTTTCGATTCAACAGGTCAGTTGTGGAGAGAGCAGAAGCTGGCAGGAGTGCCTGCTGGCTTCTTTGTCAGCACTGGCACTCAGGGTGGAGGTCAAGAAACCACAGCGTAAGTTTAGATTCTTTCTCCATTCATCAGAAACAATCAGTCACAAATCATACGCATACATCTTAACTCATCTTAATTATAGTTTTTGTTATATATGTATGTGTTTAATATATGAAAATCATGTTTCTCTAGAGTAAGAAGGCCTTTATTTTCTGCCTTGATTGATTCATGCATAAATATAAAGCCTTGCCTTGATTTTATTTTCTTCAATACAAGCTCACAAGTTTGTCTGTGCTAATAAATCAAATGATAGAGTTCAATTAGAATGCAGTATCTGTAGAGTATATAAACTCTGATTGTTACTCCATTGTTTTAAGTCTCATCTGCTTAGAACTTATAACTAGTGGTAAAAAACTGGTTCTAGTTAGCCTTTAGCCTTTAGCAGAAGTTGTTGTATATGATAATTTCATAGTTAGTTGTAAACTATTTTTGAACTGCTTTGAATTTAGCAAGCCTTGTTTGAAAATATTCTTGTCCTGTTAGAAACAATTGTAGTTCATCAAAACTTGTGTGCAATACCATGTTCATTGTTGGTTAGTGTGAATAAAAGTAGTAGTATTGTTGTTATTTTGATGGTACCATAATGTTGTAAATGGAGAGCATCATGATTGGGAGACAGACCAACAATGAGTAACATGCCTTTTTATGACTATTATTATAGTTGGACAGCAATCACACAGTTAGTCCACCATGGTATGCTCTATGTTCCTATTGGTTATACCTTTGGTGCTGGAATGTTCGAAATGGACTCAATCCGAGGTGGGTCTCCATATGGAGCTGGAGTTTTTGCTGGTGATGGCTCAAGGCAAGCTACTCCAACAGAACATGCCCTTGCAGAGTATCAAGGAAAACACATGGCCACAATAGTCAAGAAGTTAAGCCACTAAAGTTACCTTTTCCATGATCAAAGCCTCTCAAAATTCTCATTCAATGTTAAGAGGGTTTTCAAATGTTGTGCTTATTATTTCTACAAAAGTAACTATCACAAGACAAATGTTAAGAACAGCACACTTTCTAATATTTTTCAACACATTGTATGATGGTTGAAATTATTAGTAAGACCGTGCTGTTAACATTCATTATGATGGTATTCATGAACTGTACACATTGTAAACTTGACGTTTGTGATTCTGTTATGTTTAGTACATTTATAATTGAGTTATTCTTCGTGGGGATTCACAAATTAAGAATGTCTTTCCAGAAATTGAGGATACATGTTTCAACGAATTGCAGAAAGTGGTCCAATTAATTCCTTGAAAAATGGAGGAATAGGATGTGACATGCAAAATCTATGTTGCGATTGGTATAAAGGTATTGGTGGCTTACTGATTCAAACAGGAAGTGGTGTGAAACTGGCTCATGACTAATGATTGAGAGCCTTCCTAATTGGTTCTTTTGATGGCCAAAACTCAAGTCACAGAAGCTGATAAACCAAAGTATGAAAGAATCAGCAGATCTCTCATTTATTATTTTTCTCAAGTTAATTTACAACCACACATAAAAAGTTGGAACTTAACATGAGATAAAATACAAAGTACCCTCCCACTCAATAAGCAAGAGACCAATCTTAAATATTAGAGAGAGACCCTCCAAAACTTTTTTTTTTTTATCATTTACAGAACTCTTGACATCAAATCCCTGACTTAAAATATCCTTGAGAATCGAGTTTTTCAAAGAAAAGAAAAAAAGTATATTTTTATCATTTGGAAGCAGAAATCCATTTTTGTTTAATCCCAAAAATAATTTAAAAATATAATTTTTGTTTTTCACTTTTTCACTTCTTCTTTTTTAAGAGGGTCAAAATGGTTCATTAATCTAACTTATAGTCGAATCGAAATTAAAAATAGAAACTTGTTTAAGATATGAATTAACCAACACAATTTATTTAAGTGATTCATCAAGTTGGATCAGCTACCCATTTTACCGAAAAACAAATTAAATGAAAATATTCTCATATGTTAAAAATTAGAAAAAAATATATAATTTTATTAACAACAAAATGATTATGTAAATAATTTGTTTTTATTTTGATCAAAAAAAGTCAATATTATATATATATTAATTATAATGTGACATGCTTTTATAATATCTATAACAACATATATAAAGAGATACACAAAATATACAACTTCTTATAATTTTATTCTTTAAATAACTATTTTTTTAAAATTAAAATAATTGTTTTTTAAATTCAAATAACTACTTGCAGTAAAAAAAAAGGTTGCTTTCCTCTTCGACTTTTCCAATACTTTTCTTCACCCTTCTTTGGTTTCGTAATATTGGTTTTCTTTCTTTATCTTATTTTTGAATTTAAGAGGTAAACATATTTATTTTTTATTTTTCTTAGTTTTGTTTCTCTACTTTTTTATATTTTTTCTTATAAGTTGATTTGATGATTTGCTTTATTTTCTTTCCTTTCTTTTCAAAGATTTAGGCTAGTTCCATACTTTTTATTTCATTTTGTTTTTTTAAATAAATTTCATGATTTTATGTCAAATCTAAATTTTATTAAAACAAATTATTAAAATACCATAATTTTTAATTATTAAAAATTATTAAAACATAATTTATTACAAGAAAACTCAACTAAGTACTGAACACTAATTTTTGTTTGTTCTCTCATTTAGGGAAGAATTTAATGATTTATTTTTTAATCATGTGTGTATATAGAAATATATATTACAATTTGTAATGACATGTATTAATTCAAAGAAATTAGGATTATTATAAACTTATAATGTAATATCTATAAAAAGTGAAACACAAAAAATTTTAAAGATGTTTAAAAAATGTGGATAGAGAAGGAACAATGTCTGTGTTTCCGCTATTAATAGAAACGGGGTTGATCTGTATCCATTTCTATTACACTAAAATAAAATTTTGAAAAGGAAATAATTTTACAGAAATGATTTTGAAATGATGGTTTAGAAGATGAAATTATTTTTAAATACGAAGACTATACCGTTACCAATTTATACCAATAACAAATAATGAAATTGTTCTTTTTTTCAATGATAAAATATCGTGATATAAAAATAAAGAAAAAATAATTACAAAAATATACCTTTTATATGTAGAAATATATACACGTAGAATCGAAGTGGGTGGTTCCACTTTTAATTTAGGGTTTAATTGTTTTTTTAAAGACTATACCGTTACCAATTTATACCAATAACAAATAATGAAATTGTTCTTTTTTTCAATGATAAAATATCGTGATATAAAAATAAAGCAAAAATAATTACAAAAATATAACTTTTATATGTAGAAATATATACACGTAGAATCGAAGTAGGCGGTTCCACTTTTAATTTAGGGTTTAATTTTTTTTTTAGCACTAATTTACAATCCAAAATGTATTTTACAAATATAAAGTAGAGGCACTTTTATCTTTTCATACCCCATGCAGGTGCACCTTCAAACTATGGGTGCAAAATGCAATGGTCTATAAAGTGAAAGAAGATAAAATCCACGCTGAATGGACTCCGAATTGGGCCTTAGGGGTTCGAGTCCATTAAACATGGGGAAAATAAGAATTTTGATGAATTAAGGGGCTCAAAAGGTAATTTATGAAAGATGGGGTAGAAGAAGACTATGTGAAAGTCTGTGATTGACTCGCAGTGGAGAGAGGTGTGGCAGTGTTGTTGGTAGCAATGTCGAAGCTCATCTTCGTCTTCCTCGCCCTCATTCCTCTTCTCTGCACTTCCTTCTCCCCAGACCGTCCCTCAGATCGCCGCGTCCTTGTTTTGCTCGATGACTTCGCCGTCAAATCTTCCCACTCTCTCTTTTTCAACTCCCTCAAATCTCGAGGCTTCGATCTCGACTTCCACCTTGCCGATGACCCCAAAATTGCGCTCCAGAGATACGGCCAGTACCTCTACGACGCCCTAATTCTCTTTTCCCCCACCACTGAACGTGAGTTTTCCACTCCCCACCCCCCATTGCTGTGCTTTCTCCTTTTCCCGAAAGCTTTTGAGATCTTGATTTGTGTGGGTATTTTGCAAGTGGGTCTCGAGGATGTGCGGTTTTTGTCTTGTCTGTGTTTCAAAACTTTTACTTTTAGCTAGCTGAAACGACGGTGTTTTAATAGGTTTTGGAGGATCCGTTGATGCTGCGGCAATTTTGGATTTTGTTGATTCGGGACATGATTTGATTGTTGCTGCTGATAGCAATGCATCTGATTTAATAAGGGAAATCGCCACCGAGTGTGGAGTGGACTTCGATGAGGTGCTTGTAAACAATTTGATTTTATTAGTTGAATTTATCTTTTGTGCATAGTTTTCCTTCTATTGTGGTTGTCGTCTTCCAGTCATGTGCTATAATATGGTCCTGTAATTTGCTAAGTTGGTGTTATTTGTGTGTTTATTTTGGCATTTTCAACTCAAACGATAGGGATAAGAATTCAAAACGAAATGAAGAAGAAATTTTCTGAGTTTGATGCCTGGAGGAACCTCTAGAAATGAGTATGAGAATAAGAAATTTTCTAAATATTCTTTGCCTGCATCCTTCTTACTATCCATTAACATATATGCCAAACTACACCCACACAAACATAACGGTTTCTGACAGAATAACAAAATAGCAGACATAATGAAATAGGAGAAAATAGAAAATTTACAATGCATGGATTAGGGGACAAACCATTACAACCATGAGGGCGCATAGTCGTTCTCTTAGGCCTTTCATCCTCAGTAAGATCAGTAGCCTCACTCCCCGAATGGACCTTGAGCAATTGAGCCTGAGTTGCTATAATTTCCTTAGGTGTTACTTGTATGTTATTTTGGCGCATTCAACTTTCAAGTCCTACACTTTGCTTCTGTATTTTATCTAGGATCCTGCTGCCATGGTTGTGGATCATTCTGGATACGCAGTATCTGCTACTGAAGGGGATCATACGTTGATTGCTGCTGATGATTTTATCAAGTCTGACGTGATATTGGGAAGCGAAAATATTAAGGCAAGTGAATTGTTAAATTTGTTAAGAACTGTCGTGCGCAATGAGTGTTGGAAGCACTGACATTATTTAATCTATGCTTGCACTATTGCTTGAGTTCATAAAGTTTGTGTTTTTTTTTTCTTTGCCGTTTTTGTCCTTTTTCTAAATGGGGTGAGATTTGTATGTTACTGGCAAATGCTTCTTGCACACTGCAGTGTTCTTTTCTGAATTTTCTCATTACATATGACAGGCTCCAGTACTTTTCCAGGGGATTGGCCATTCAGTAAATCCTACCAATAGCCTGGTAATATTTATTTATCACGGTTCGCATGTTGGCATTAGCCATATTGCATTTATAAGTTTACATTAGTTTGGTTACACTTTTTCTTGTGTTTCAATCCAGGTGTTGAAAGCTCTTTCTGCATCTCCTTCAGCCTTTTCTGCTAACCCAAAATCTAAACTGACAAGTCCTCCATCACTCACTGGATCTTCGATCTCGTTAGTTTCAGTTATACAGGTATATTATTTCATCCTCCACTTTCATTGCTTGTGTGCGTGTGTGTATTTTACTGCCCTCATTTGTTTATTTCTGGTTGTCTTTAACATAACCTAGCTCTTACGGTTACACAAGCAAGGCCTGATTCTTAATGTTATTTCCATTCCTTTAATTGCTATTACCCTTTTGGTAGTACAATTTACAGTAGTTATACACAAAAAGAAATAGTTTCAAAATATCCGTTGTTAAGTTTACATAACACAATAACCTGTTTGAAAAAATGAGTTAAAAACATTTTGCTGTTCATTGCATGTTTTTCTGGACTTTAATTGTGAACCTGTGCAGTAATTCCTCATGTATTCTCCTCTTTTTCTTTTTGGTAGGCAAGAAATAATGCCCGTGTATTGATCTCTGGCTCATTGAGCATGTTCGGCAACCGGTAAGGAAGCTCGCAAGTTTATCAGGGTTTTTTTGTACTTACTAACATGTAAGATCTGAAGCTCATTATTGTTTTGTAAACTGGAATTCTCCTGCAGATTTTTCAGGTCAGGTGTGCAGAAGGCTGGGAGTGCAACCAAGTGAGTAAAGAATTAAAGCCTTTTCCATCTGCAATATTGCATAATTCTTGCACTATGTCTAACATACTGTGGACTGTCTTTCCCACCCAAAATTTGATTTTAGTGAAATAGTTTCTGCATAGAAATACTTGCTAATGCTTTTTGCTTTTGGAATAACAGACATGAAAAGTCAGGTAATGAGCAGTTCTTCACTGAAATTAGCAAATGGGTTTTCCATGAAAGAGGTCACCTCAAGGTAAGAAAAAAGATGCAGCAGACAATTTTATTGTCATTGTTCATTTATTTGATATTTGACGTCTCATTTAGCATCATTACTACTAGTTAATATGATTACGCTTCATGTTTTTTGATATATAGGCAGTGCACATGCAACATCACAAAGTTGGGGAAGCTAATGAACCAGCCATGTATAGGATCAATGATGATTTGGTAATTAAAATGTTCCGATTCTGATATATTGTTTGTCATGTTTTCTCTAATTAATACATTGCTTTCGCTTGCCACACTCATTTGTCCAATTTTGTTGTAAAGGAATACTCTTTTGAAATTTTCGAGTGGTCTGGGACATCTTGGGAGCCTTACGTAGCTGATGATGTTCAAGTGCAATTTTACATGATGAGCCCCTATGTCTTGAAGACTTTATCAACTAATGGGAAGGTGCTTTAAAATTTCCTAATGGCCATAGCCTTATATTCTTCTCGAATAAACTCTTGAGCAAAGTTCACTAGATTGTGTAATCTCTTTCAGGGACGTTATTTCACATCATTTAAGGTCCCAGATGTCTATGGTGTTTTCCAATTCAAGGTTGAGTACGAAAAACTAGGATATACAAGCTTATCTTTATCAAAGCAGGTAATTGCTGGTCCTCTTTTTTTTTTTTCTATATTTTTAAGTGCCATTCTACCAAAACTCCCCCTTTCTGCATCATTTAGATTCACTTATGTTTTACATTTCGGCATGCATCCATATATAAAAACTTTACAAACACAGTAACACCTGCACCTTTGTGTGTTTAAGAATATCTCTTTCTAATGACTATCGCATAAAAGTTTACCTTTAAGGTACATAGTTTTGCCTAGCGTATACAGTTCAAGCAGTTATATTTCAGAATTAATTGCCAAATAAGAGTTCGCTACTAGATCAACTCGAACGCCAATCTTTGGCATCAGTTGTGAAACTTCTTCATGGGAGTTAATAGATTATAATAAACAAAATATTGTAAACAGTATTTATAAATAATGTTGAATTTTCCATGTAGATTCCTGTTCGTCCCTTCAGACACAATGAATATGAAAGATTTATACCGGCAGCTTATCCCTATTATGGAGCAGCATTTTCGATGGTGAGAATCTCTCTCCCATAGTTTCATTCCCGTTGGATTAAGTTAATGTACAAATTGGGACATGATCTCTGTACCACGTTTTGGAAAAATAGTTCACCAAGCAGCTAACTTGAAACTTGTGTGGTAACTGAAATAGAAATTAGAGAGCGCACCATATTCTTCTAATAACTGAACTGCTTTTAAAAACAGTTAAGATGAACATTGGTTAGCCCTTTCTTCTATTAAAGTCCTTTTTTCCTTGCATGGCCATCGTGTGTTGTAATTTTTGAGTTGTGAAGTTGTAATATGTATGTTCTGTTGTGTCTCTAAATGGCTTTTAGTTAATGTAACTATTTGAATGTGATGCAGATGGCAGGTTTCTTCGTCTTCACTTTCGTTCATCTATACAGCAAGTAGATGTAAACCTTTGCTTGAAGATACTGTAGTCTGTAGTACGGGCTTGGACCTATTTCGAGTTCGAAAATTTTGATTAGGCAATGATATATACTTACGGTTTCTAATTTATGATAGATAAGCTACTTTCTTAAATCCTGTGACTTGGCCTTGCATAACATCATAGTATTTTGATTTTACAGGAAGCATCATTTCTGATAATTAACAATAAAGATTGGCCTATTTGTCTACCCATCTTTTTTATGAGACCTAAGAATTAGCTTCCAAATAAGCTTCGTAACACTTTCTGAGAATTTATAACCAAGTTAAATTTCTGGATTTTGTAAACACTGGTTTATGTTGGAGTAAACAATATCAACTGGCTAGTCATAGTAGGACTAAGAAAAAGTTTGAAATAAATCCATGTTTTAAAATTTAATTCAATATCCTTCTTTTCACGTTTTTAATTTGTTTTTGCGGGGCTATGTTTTAATCATGATGGGGTTGAGTTAAATTTGATCTGTAATCATTTTGGGGTGTTTTTTTGTCTGCGGCCACTATATTTATTTAGTCACACTTCGTAATGTGGGGTGCAAAAAGTTGTTAATTTTATTCATACTTCAAATTTATTGTTTTTCTCGATTTTTTAAATTTTTGAGAGATTAATAACTGATTAAAAGTGCGCTAACATGTGTTTACAAATTTAAAAGAAGAAAAATGTATTTTATTTTCATGTCATTTATGGTTGCTTTGCAGGAATAAAGAAATATATTTCTTTTTGTTCTAGTAAGATATGTAACTATTTATTTTACTCATTTCTTTTCGCATTTAATATAATAAGTGAATGCGTTTTAAAATTTAAAAAAAATGAAAGAAACATTTTGTTTTTCAAAAATAATAAAAAAATACACTTTTTTTGTGGGAAACATTGTTAGCAGCACATTCCAATGTTCACTCGGAAAGATTAAAGTCTTTAACCTTTGGAGGTAGTCATGAATAATAAGATTTAAAGTCTCATGGAAGTTATTTTTTAAAATTGAATTGAAATAACAATTTTTTTTAATTTATAAAATAAATGCTTTTATTTCAGTAAAAATACCTAATATGATTTATTCTTGTAATAATCATTACCTTTTTCTCTATCACATTTTAAAGTTTTTTATTTAATTATTATTTTTAAAATTCAAAACAATATTAATTAGTTTCTTATCATTTATAAATTTACTTTAATTAATTTTAATTAGTGTAAAATTATTAATTTATCATTATATAAAAACAAAATAAAATTACATTTCTTGATTTAATTTTCGAACATCGTTTATATAATTAGATCCCCATATCTCAGACTTATCCTTCAATTATATATGTCCATAAACAATTCTTCAAGGTTTAAGGAGAAATCAGATCCTATGTTCCAAAAAATTCAAGGTTCATGTGTATTGAAAGTAAACAAAATGTGTACTCAAACACAACTTTGTGTAGAAACTGAAAACATAAAAATCTGTCCCTCTGATCCTATGAACCTGTTCAAATCAAATCATTGCCTACATCTTAGACACATAGAGTTATGACAAAAAATGCGACTAAGCAAACCTGTTTAAAACCTCACAAATGGTACATTAAAAAGTTTAAGAAGAGCTGGGGAAGTGAAATGATGAATAGTTTTTGAATGTGAAAGATTAAAGGGGAAAGTGTATGGTAAAGTTACTAGTAAATGCCTTGATGTAAGAATCAGAAATAGGCATTTATCAGCGAAACTTCCACGATTCAATTTGGGCCTCCCATGAATCAGAATAAGCACTTAACAATACGCTAAAGCTTATCTGGGATTATGAAGGCCTACACGAAGAATATAAGTAAATCAAATTTGAAAGCACACGAAACCTCTGTAGCTGCTACAAACTAGAAAATCAGAGAAGAAAGAGACATTAGGGTTTATCTGCGACTTCAACTTCTCCCGTTAGATATATATATAAGGATTGCCAAGCTGGGCTGATAAATATTGGGCCCATGAAAGCAAACACGTAAAGAGGAAACCCGGCCCAATATATATTTGGTTAAAAATAAAGAGAAAAGAAAATAAAAAAATAACATTATAGTTATTTTATTCAAAAAAGATTCTTCTATTTATTTGATTTAAAATTTAAATATATTTTTAATTCCTAATGAATTACTGAATTTTTTTCTGATACTCGTCAACTATTCTTTTAGTTTCAAAAGCACTATTTAAATTATTTTATTTAAACATTAAAATAAATTAAATTGAAAAAAATCGTCAAAGGACTTCTTATAAAAAATTATTGAATGTAACACAGAATTTGATAATTTGTTAGAGTTAAGAAAATATATTCAAATCTTGATTAAATTATAAAATTTTCTCTCTCTTTCATTATATATATTTATTTAAACACCTATTTGACTATTTGGAACCTTCTAGTATTTCCACGTTTTCACCCAACTTGTGACCTTAAGTGAAACTTTAAGGCTAATGTTAGCCGTATAAGAGGGTATCTTCCAAATTATATAATTTTTGAATTATTTATTTTTTATTTCCTTTCTATTTTTCTTTTTTTTTTTCACTGGTAAAACAGAGACATCCTCTGTTTCCATATTTTTTTAATCAAATAAAACAAACAATGATGATTACATGAAAATATTAATGAGAAATTTATAGTGTGCAGCTAGTATATGACTAATTTTAATTTTTTATAATTTTAAAGTATAATTACAAATAAAATACCAATATGATATGTGTACATCAGATTTTGTTATACATTACATCCATTATTTATACGTAACTATTGCAATATTTTATTATACCCAATTAATCGATTCTCTTATTGCAGCAATAATTTTGCAACATAAATTATTTTCCATCTCCATAGTAAAACTCATTATTCAATCCACCGAAAAGGTTAACGGATATAATAAACCTTGTTTAACCGATATAATAAATTTTATTTCTGACAAGTCTGATACTTAAGTGTGCCTCCAGTTATAAGTCACAAATTTATGTTTTTCTTTATTTCATTTTATGTATCGTCCGACAAATAATATTATAGTTATTTTCTCATGTTTTAAAAAGAGAAAATTTTGTTTTGACGATAATAACAGCCGCTATATAATTACATTTTAAGTATTTAAATTTAAGATTTAAATGTGATAAGAGTCTAGTGTATCTATTTGTATAAGGGAGATTTTGTATAAGATTTCATATAAAAGTGGTTGTGGTGGTGAGTGACCATTGACGGTGGCGAGCGACGATGGTGAGAGAATCGACAGTGACGAGCGAAGGTAGTCAAGAATCGATAGCGGCAACGGCAGCTTCAGTGACAGCAACGGATACGACCGCATCGGCGGCGACAACAGTGGCGAGATTCAAGAGATTGAGATTCAAATTCACTGTTTCTCAACCCTTAATGGAATATATTGGGTTGCGTTTTAGATAAAACCTCTAACATATAAACCCTAAAATTGACTCTCAGTATCATGTTGAAATATTTTTACAAGTCATTTATCTTAATCACATCAACCCATTAGTCACATCAGCATCACATAAAATTGTTGTACAACTACTCCATTAAAAAATAAAGAGAATGTTTTCCAAGTTTTACAACAAAATGAAGAGCTTTTAAAGAAAACAAAAGAACAATTACGTTAACAATAACAAACATGTACACATAGGAATTAGCCAAAACTAAAGAAGTAGCCAAAGGAACAAATCACATCATTACAACAACACCAACAACAACCAAACAAGCATACTTGTTCCAAAAACATTGGAAACCAAAAAAAGAAAAAAAAAAAAAAGACATAAACAGTGGCAACTACATAACTAAGTGCCACCTCTAGCAGTGGAAAGAGTCGACAACCTTGCACTTAACAGGGAGTTCCATGCATTTCTTGGGATCAACACCATAGAAAGAGAGCAACCCCGAATCCTTGTAGCGGCAGAAGCATGGAAGATCAGCCTTTGCAATGGCCGAGCAACAATCAGAGGTGGGATCAACGGGATTTGCCCCACTCACACTTGCCATGCATGCCTTCAACCCATCTTTGGGCATGCGACAGAACGAGTACTGCGCATTCACTGGCCCTGACCCAATCATCACAATGCCCAACACCATCATCGCCACAATCATAACCTTCTTTGCCTCCATCACTATGAATCTGATTTGATGGTATTTCTCTGCTCACTCTGATTCACTCTTGCATTGTGAAGAGAGTGGAAGTGTGAGGCTTGTTATATAGAGAGAGTATAGAAGTCCCGTGACAAAGTGTGTGCTGGCGGGTTGGCAATACCATGGGAGTATGGGGCCGTTCTATCACGGGCATGCAACTCTTTGTTTGCTTCTTGCATGGAATGACTCCATGTTCGCACTATTCTATGAGGTTTTTGTTTTTTTAATGGATTTAGTAATGTGTGACATTGTGACACGTGAAGTGAAGTGTGAATACAGTTGGATTTCCATGGGAGAGAAGCTTCATTGTACTCTAGGTATCGTACTACAAACAAAATATTATCCGCAATAATATTATCTTGATTCAGATCAAAGGAGAACAAGTACAAGAGAAAATTAGTTAATATTTGGAATGGTGAGATAATATGTAAATGTTGGAGAAATTTAGTTTAAAAAGACAAATTTATTTCGATTATTTTATGTTTTTAAAAATAGTCTTGTATTATGTGGTAAGCGGTAAATAAATAAATTTTACAATACTTTGTAGAAAAAGAGAGAGTAACATGATAAAGGTGTTTCAACCTGAAGTCTATTAAAAAAATATTATTAGTTTATTGGATTTGGACTCTTAAGTGAAGAAACAAGCTTTTCAGTTAAGGGTTAATGGAATAAAATTATCAGAAATAACACTAATGTTTCGATTTCAAATTTATTAAGAAGACATCGTTAAGATAAATCATTATATTCGTAGTATTGTCCCTTTTCAAGCTGAAAATTCAATCTCCAATCCTTAAAAAGATATCTAGAAAAGTATGTGTATTAAAAATAAAAAAACTCAACGTCCATCTTTAAAAAAAAAAACATTGAAAACTATTGATTCTTTCTTTAATGAAATTTTTTTGTGATATATATTAAAACATGTTTACAAAATCTTAGACATTGTTGTGAAAGTAAACTTATGTAAAAAAAAAGTATTTTAAGTATTTTTCTGCGTACATTATTTAGTAAGATTCAATTATATTATTACATTGTCCAATTCAACAATTAACATGATTCAATGGTGTGTAAATTTCTTAAACATTTGAGTAAAATTAACATTTTAACCAAAATATATATATATATATATATATATATATATATAT
>Ga0099825_1007128_pt1 | contig 13702 bp, 10 predicted proteins | sample SiratroredBW_FD_76838 | JGI IMG/M metagenome (GOLD analysis project Ga0099825, IMG submission 76838) | Root nodule microbial communities of legume samples collected from California, USA - Siratro red BW | ecosystem: Host-associated > Plants > Roots > Nodule | place: USA: California | collected... | reverse complement strand
GCGGGTGAATAACCCGCTCTGCATCCGCCGCGCACACAGACGCCTGATGATCACATGTACTACTCTTTCTTCCATTGATACTCATAGACTTGGCTCTTTAACGGCTCTCTTGTTTTTCTTTACCTTTTATATTCTTACCATTTTTTCTATTATGGCTTCTAGACAAAACAAGAACGAAGAAGATGATGAATCCCAGAACCCAGGGAGCCCTTACTACTTGCATCTAAGGGAGAATCCGGGTCTGATCTTGGTGAGCCCTCCATTAGATGGAAACAATTATCATACGTGGAGCCGTGCAATGAAACGTGCTTTGCTTTCAAAGAACAAAGTGAAATTTATTTATGGCAGACTCCAGGAGAAAATGAAACGTTACGTGATGCATGGGAGCGATGCAATGTAATGGTGATATCATGGCTTACACGTTCCATGGCTAATCAAATTACAGAGAGTGTTCTTTACATTGATAATGCCCGTGATTTGTAGGAAGATCTTAGAGAGCGTTTTGCAAGGGTGATCATTTTAGGATCTCCGATATATTACAAGATATACACTCAATGAAGTAAGGTGAGAGATGCATTTCAGAATTTTTTACAGAATTGAAAACGATATGGGAAGAGATGGAAGTGCTGCGACCCATGCCTGTATGCACTTGTGATAAACGCTGCAATTGTATGGAAAGCATAGCTAGATACAAAGAGAAAGACAGAGTCATGTGCTTCCTCGAGGGTCTCAATCATGTGTATAATACTATCAAAACCCAGGTTCTGATCATGGACCTCTTCCTTCCGTGAACCGTGTTTTTTCCCTTATTTTACAACAAGAAAGGCAGTTAGCGGGTGGCATTAACAACATAGTTAACAATCTTGAACATAAAAGCATAGTAAATTCTGTTAACAACCAAAGCAACTGGAAGCAATCGGGAAGAGGATCAAACAACTAGAAGGGCAATGGTAGAGGAAGAGGAAGGAACAACAGCTATGGCAAGCAATGCACCTTTTGCAACAAGATGAATCACATAACTGAAGAGTGTTATTCAAAGCATGAGTTTCCACCGTGATTTGAAAAGAAGAACGAACATAGTGCCAACAATTGTTTCTCAAACAATGATCAAGAACTCAAAGATTGCAAAGATAATGAAGGTACACATTCATCAAATGAGACTCAAAGTATTTCTTTCACCAAATAACAGATTGAGCAGATTCGAAAGGTGATGTAAGAATCAATAATCAATAATGTTGTGAGTACCAACGCCATTGTTCACGAAACCGGTAAGCATAATGCATGGATCCTTGATACAAGAGCCACTGACCATGTTACTTGTTCTCTTAATTGCTTTACTTCATATCATAAAATAAAGCCTATAATTGTTCATCTACCAAATGGGTCACAGGTTATAGTTTTTCTATCTGGTACAGTTCATATTTCTGAAAATTTTGTTTTAACAAATGTATTGTACATTCCTGAGTTTTGTTTTAATCTGATATCGATGCAAAAACTAATCCTTATTATGAATTGCAAACTAACTTTTTTGTTTAAGAATTGTCACATACATGATTCAAAATCTCAGAGGATGATTGGCAAAGCTGATTTGCAGTCTGGGTTATACATTTTACACTCTGCTTTTGAGAACTCTATTAATGTTGTTGATGTTGTAAGTGATACGAACTCTAAGAGTACTGACATGCATAACAATGTTGATAACATCTGGCATCTTAGGCTAGGACATCCGTCCCATGGAACTTTACAACGTATATCGAATATGTTTCCTTTCATACAATCTAACAAACATCAAGCCTGTGATTCTTGTCATTTCGCTAAGCAACGTAAGCTCCCTTTTCCATTGAGTAATACCAGAAGCTCACATATATTTGAAATGATTCATGTAGATATTTGGGGTCCTACTAGTGTTACTTCCTTGCATGGGCAAAAATTCATTTTAACAATTGTTGATGATTTTAGCAGGTATACTTGGGTGTATTTAATGAAAAACAAAAGTGAAACCAGACCTGTTTTGTCAAAGTTTGTTACTCTCATTAAAAACCAGTTTGATAGAAAAATTAAAATCATCCGATCTGACAATGGTCAAGAATTTGCTTGGCAAGAATTTTATGATATTGAGGACATTGTGCATCAAACAAGTTGTGTTGAAATGCCTGAGCAAAATGCTATTGTCGAAAGAAAGCATCAACATATTCTTAATGTAACCTGTAGCATCCTTTTTCAATCTAACATGCCTTTGATTTTTTGGTCATATGCTGTGAACCATGCAGTGCATCTCATAAATACAACTCCTTCTGTTGCCATAGATAATCGCATTCCCTATGATCTTTTACATGGAAAAATGCCTGATATAACCAGCTTGAAAGTCTTTGGATGTTTTTGCTATGTTTCTAGTCTTGACAGAAATAGAAACAAATTTAATCCAAAATCCAGAAAATGCATGTTCCTAGGATACAAACAGGGTATAAAAGGTTATATAGTTTTTGATATTAAACATGGGAAATCTTCATATCAAGAAATGTGATATTTTACGAAACTGTCTTTCCTTATTATAAATGCGAAAATTAAGCCAGTGAAAGCCATGACAATGAAAATTCTTTTAATCTTATCATTGAAACACCAAGAAGAAATTATAGTACAATCAATGATGAAGCCGATCAAAATAATGATGAAACTGATCAAACTAACATAGAGGAGAATGTTAGACATTCTACCAGAGAAAGAAAAATAACTGCATATCTTCATGACTACCACTACAACAACATGAATATTGTCAATAACAAAGTTAAGTATCCTCTATCCTCTGTTATTAGCTACAGTAAACTCTCTAATAGACAAATCAATTATACTCTTGCTTTAATTGTTGTTCTCGAGCCAAAGACATATGAAGAAGCTATTAGGAGCTTAGAGTGGCACAAAGCAATGGATAAAGAGATTGATGCTCTGGAGAAAAACCGAACCTGGATCATCACAGACCTTCCACAAGACAAGAAACCTATTGGGTGTAAGTGGATTTATAAAACAAAGTACAAGGCAGATGGATCTCTAGAAAGATACAAGGCACGTTTGGTGGCAAAGGGGTACAACCAACTTGAAGGAATTGACTACACAGAGACATTCTCTCCAGTTGCAAAGCTCACTACTGTAAGGACCCTACTCACGGTTGCTGCTACAAAGAATTGGTATCTTAGGCAACTCGACATGGATAACGCATTTCTTCATGGTGAGCTCGACGAAGACGTATAAATGAATGCAGCTCTTGGAATGGATATCAAGAATCAAGTTTTAAAGTTGGAAAAATCTCTCTATGGATGGATTGAAGCAATCTAGCCGACAATGGTTTACAAAATTATCTAAGTCTCTATTAAACATTGGCTTCAAGCAATCGAGTGCACATCACTCAATGTTCACTAGAGGTATGTCTTTTGAATATTTAGTTTTGTTAGTTTACGTGAACGACATAATTCTTGCAGGAAGTTCGAAAAATGAGATACAACAAGTTACAGAATATTTGGATACAACTTTCAAAGTGAAGGACCTTGGAGAGTTAAAATCTTTTCTCGGAGTCGAGGTGGGTAGATCACATAATGGTATTCACATCTGTCAAAGGAAGTATGCAATAGACATACTCTCTGAGACTGGTTTAGTTGGAGCCAAACCTGCTGCTTCTACCATAGCCAAAGACACAACAAGTTTATTTGATACAGAGGCAGAAGCTTACGATGCAACTTCTGTTCAGAAAATAATAGGAAAGCTGCTATATCTTACAAACACTAGACCAGACATTGCCTATGCGGTTCAATTTTTGAGTCAATTTTTGAAAGCTCCAACCATTCATCATTTCAAAGCTTCACAAAGGATCATATGTTATATCAAAAAGGCACCAGCACAGGGACTTTATTTTCCAAGCAATTCAGAGATACAGCTGAAAGGATTTGCATATTCTGATTGGGCTTCTTGCAAACACACGAGAAGATCTACCACTGGCTTATGCGTCTCCCTGGGATCATCCTTAATCAGTTGGAAATCAAAGAAACAAACCACCAAATCCAGATCCTCATCAGAAGCGGAGTACCGTGCCTTAGCTGTTGCAACATGCGAGATGCAATGGCTATCTTATATTCTCAATGATTTAAACGTTAATGTCACCAAAATGGCAGTGCTTTACTGTGATAATCAAGCAACAAGACATATTGCACTGAACCCCATATTTCACGAAAGAACTAAGCATATAGAATTGGATTGTCATGTTGTTAGAGAGAAGATTCAATCTGTCCATATCTACTCAACAACAGATTGCTGATGTCTTCACCAAACCTCTTGAGCCCAAGAAGTACAACACTATGATTTGTAAGTTAGGAATCATGAATATATATGATCCAGCTTAAAGGGACTAATAAGTTTTAACTATTTTTGTTAGTTCCAATAACAGTAATAGAAAACATCTATCTATATATATAGATGTTCTCCGCATGCTTGTAACTTATTTTTTCAAATCACATTCAGTTTTTTAGTTTTTTCTTTCTCATGCAATGTCTCTCATTCTGGTTTTACATTTTTTTACACGTTTTCTCTCTCAAGAACCCATGCAGCAGAAATCTATAAATCTGATATCAATAACAAAAGAAAAGTTTTAAAAAAATGTATCCTTTTTATAAGCATTGACGATTAAGTGCTTTACAAACATTGACGTTTAAGTATTGGAGAAGATCTGATACTAAGTGCACTAAGTGTAATCAATTTGTGCAATCAATTTGAACATAAATAGTCATTCATAAGAACCAAAATCAACAAAAAGTAGATGCAAAAAAATGAACTTCTGTTACAACTTATTTTTAAATAATGTTTCAAATAAATATTGGCTAATTAGTGATGGTTGTACAAATTACATAATACATGATGAGAAATTATCAAAGAATTTTTATGTGATGAGAAATTATCAAATAATTGAAATAATTATCGAGATGAAAAGGATAAAATTGAAAATGACGAACACCTAAAAATGAAAAAAAAAAGGAAAAGTAGCTATCACATGCTATAGGGTATAAAATTGTTATAAATATTTTTTTTCCATATATTAATCAAAATTATTTAAAGTGTTGACCTAAAAATGACAAAAAAAGAAAAAGTAGCTATCACATGCTATAAGGTATAAAATCGTTATAAATATTTTTTTTTCATATATTAATCAAAATATTTTAAGTGTTGATCATTTTTTGGAAAAAGATTATAAAATATTGTTTGAAAACAAACAATACTTAATCAAAGACGCAAATGAGAAGGATTTATTTAAAGTAAAAATAAAGAAAATAATTTTTTTCTCAGTCGAACTGGATAAGGAGCTTATGTCCTTTGAATCCAAAGGAAATGTGACACTCAAGAAGAAAAAGAAGAAACATGACGATTCTATAGAGAATGTTAAAAAAATCAATTGCAATAGAAACAACGATATTGAAAAAGCTGTTGTAAATTTAAAAGACTAAAGAAACAGAAAGTATTTTACAAGTAATTTCTAATGGATAATTCTCATAAAATTATATTAACAAGTACTGTTCATTGTTCATTGTTCATTGTCAACTCGTGATGTTTGCACTCTTTAATATAATAAATTCCCAGATATTCCTTTTTTGTTCTGTTAAATTATCATATGTGAAGTGCAGAGTTCAAAACTATGCATTATCAACACGATTTTATGCACTCTAAGGCATTGTTTGGAGTCAACTTACTATTTATAATGCTTAAATCCAGGCACAGCAAGACAAGTACAAAAACTTGAATCCAAAAGTGTAGGCTGTTGCTGTCTTCTCTTCGTTACAGTGGGCATAAGGAAACTCAGGGAAGAAGTTAATAATAAGATGTGATCAAGTTCAAGACCTCAAACCCATCCAAAGTCAATTTTAGATACATGTCTCAATTGCATATAAGACCAAATATTACAAACTTACAGTTATAAAAAGTGAACGTGATGCACATGAACACCCTAAAATCATGTGAAAATAAGTAATAAAAAAAATATACACTTCCAAAAAAGAAATTTATATGTTTATATCATCATATAAAGTTGAACACTACTGTTACGACCCTGTACATATGAATCTAATAGAATACAACAAGATAAAAAATAAACAAATGAATCTAATAGAATACAACAAGATAAAAAATAAACAAGGCATTAAGAAACTTAAGAAAGAATTGAAAAGAAACATACCTCTGGCTGGTAGATTATGAAACGGAAAAAGGAAGATTGGTTTGGTGGCGTGTCTGCCGTTAAAGAAAGAGGAGAATACACTTGAAGTTGTCAAACATTCTGGAATGGCATTAGCTGTCACCAGAAGCTGTTCATGTGAGGTCTACGATCTGCCACGTAGAAACGTGCCATTCCATTAACACCCCTACATTATTCTACACTATAGACTAGGTGTAGTGTACGTTCCCCGACTTTCCATTATTTGCTTTTAGTCCTTTTTGTTTTTTTTTTAAATGTGATCCATCACAATAGCTTGTTTTATCTACTTATCATACATGCTGATTAAAAAAGAAATATCCTACTTATACAAAGTTGGGATGATCAAAATAGGATTTTATTCTACTTATCAATATTCACAGTTGTGATTTTATATAACTTAGGTTTTTTAATTCTCATTTTCAATATTTTCTCCTTACTCTTTTAAAAATATAATTTTCATATTATCTTCAAAACTAACCAAAATTATTCGCTATCAACTATTTCAAAATTAACACTCTTTTCGAAATTTGTATATGATAAACGTCCTGTATTATATATATTTGAGAAATAATACGTTGACATGCTTATGTGGTATAACCTTCATTTCACACATAGATGTAAAAGAAAATGTTACGAGCGTTCTGAATTAGAAAAAAAAAGAAAGTTTTTTTCACATCTTATTTTTCCGTGCTTAGTTTTTCTTTCACTGTTTTCGTCGGCTTCTTATTCATTTTTTCCTTTGTCTTAGTGTGTCCTTCTTCAAAATACCAATGGTGTGAAGGTTTCAGTTTAATGAAGGTTTAATTACAAAGTTTAGTGTGTTTCTTTTGATGGTTCTAGTTTATTGCATTTTCAACTAAAAATTCGTGTTTTATGAGTTGATGACGAAAAATAATTTTTTTTTATTGTTTTATTGTTTAGTTTTTTTTTTCTGATGAATAATAATAATAATAATAGTGGTCGATTTTTTGGTTATTATTAGTGATTTTTTTAATAGTGATTATTTTGTTGTGTTTTTGTTACTTGAGTACATGTGGGCAACAAGGGTGGGTTGTGTTTTGATTTTGAATGTGTTTTCGTTTTGAATGCTAGCGATGGTGATATCGTTTATGTGGTTTAGGGTTTACGCTTTGGTCTGTTTGGTGTTGATTTTTTGCACAAATGTGTGTAGATGGATAGTATTTGTTTCACGTATTTGATTTGGTTTTGGTTTTAAATGTGTGATGGAGAACAACGAGAGCCTTTTGGTCACAGGAAGGGGTTTAGGGTTTGGTTTAGCCTTTTTGTTGTCAACGTGTGATGAATATGTTTTGGTTTTGGTGGTGGATTGGTTTGTAGGTTGGTTTTTTTGTGGATTCTTTCTTGACATTAATTGGTTTTTGTGTTTAGGAGTTTTAAAGTTTCAACATACATGGCTAGAAAAGGAGTTTGTGTGGATGTTGCACAATCTAAGGTAAGTTATTTAGCACACTGCTTTGTTATTGAAATGTATGAGATGTGCAGATAGTAACATGTATGTGGTATTTAAAGCTTAGGCTTAGACATAGGATTGACACTGACCCTATTGTGCAAATAAATAGTGCAATGGGTCCACTCCAACGACAACAATTGGAGATGACTCCTTTCATATGGATGCTTCATTTGTAAGAGCCACTAAAAATTTCAAATTCCTTGCTCTGTGAGTTGGTGAGCAAATGGAACAGCCAAAGTAAAAGCTTCAGGATTAGAGAGCACTTGGTGCCATTCAATGTTTTTTATGTTTGTAATTGTATTGAGGTTGGGTGTTAGTGGAGAACATGTTAGTTTTGATAATTGTACACTTAGGTTAGTTAATCATTTATTTGGTGAGGAGGACATTAGAATTAAGAAGATTGTTTCGAAATTAGGTGAGGAAGACAATGTACATAATTATTGTAGATTGTATATATTGCTTGTATTTTATTTTTTATTTTCCACGCACTTCTAGGACTGTTGGCTCTTTTCCTTTTAGTTTATTAGATAGTTTAGAGACATTGAATTTGTGGAATTGGGAGAAGTTGTACATTCTTTATTGGTCAAGAGTATAGACCAAGCTTCCTATCTCTTCTAGCATCGAAAAAACACTGTTGGCCTACACTTGGTTGGTTGTGTAGCTATGTTGCAGGTTTATGTTTTGTTCCATTTAAATTATGTAGGGTTCTATCAACTTTGAAATTAAAGATTTGATATTTCAATTGTTTTTTCTTTTTTTTTGTTTGAGGTGTGGGCTCCGTAACACGTGGGAATGAGATGCAGTTTCTTGTTCCCATGTTTTCTTGATCGGTCTTGCATAAATGTGAGCTCGTCAAAGATTGAGTCATCATTCTTAAAAAAATGAGGTAATTGTGAGTCTTTTATGAATTTTTTACATTATGATTATATAATGTTTTTCATTTGGTGATAAGATTTGTGTGCCACTTATGAAGATTGTTTGGGACTGGAGCTTAACAGAGGAGGAGGAGGAGACTGTGGACATTGTGCGCAATGTACTACAGTTTCTACGCCCTTCAACTATAAAGTTCATGGAGGGTGATGATGTTGAGAACTCAGAGGAATGGAAAATACTTGTAGCAGAATGATGTATTAGAAGAGAAAAAATTCAATCCAATGTCAAGCTCGTGGGTTCACTTGTAGAAGAAATAAGAATGCTACGATAGCAATTGTCAAATGCCTCTACTAAAGGCAGTAAAGGGCCATCTCGATGACTCCAACAAGGAGTCCACCATGGAGTTCAGATGGTGGTAATGAGAAGCCGAAGACGATCCTTGGTGTTGATGATGTTCATAAGCTTTATAAGGGTGTGACTTGTTCTAGTGAAGATGATCACATGTATATTATATTTTGGCAAAAAATTTTCACTCCATGTTTTGTTTTAACTTGATCATATGTTGTTTTTTTGTAGTATTTTTGTTGAGATTGAACAACATATCATTACTAAGGGTGACCTCTATGGCCTTGGGCCTAGGGCTACATTGGATAACATGGTAAGCAGGAATTGATTGACTTTAATCTACCATGTTGTTTGAAAATAACTATAAAAATTGTATGTAGGTCATGCTATTTGCCACCAACTTGTTGATGTATGATGAAAAGAAAAGGACAACCATGATCAAGCGTATTTGCTCGAATCCCATTTTTGTAGTATGTTGAACTATTATGAATGGATTGTCCATTTAGGAGTATTTGTAATTGTTTTGGATTCATAACAGATTTTGATGAATGTTGTTTGTTGTAGACTAATGTCATTGAGCAGCAGAAAAAATAGAAGAATAAATCAAAATGGTGCACTTGGGGAGAGAGTGAATACAAAGCATTTTACCTAGAGAGCTTGATGGAGTTCTACAAATTTATGGGTGTTGAAATTGTAAGTGTTTTTATTTGAAACTTAAAATAATAACCTTAATATTAAGGAAGTGTTTGTTAATTTGTAATAATTTTTATGTAGATTTTTGTCCCTACAATTCATGATGACCATTGGTGGTGTTATGCTCTAAAGTGTTCAAGCAAGGAATTATTTGTCTTGGATTCCCTTGGGAAAAAATGTCGTGGTTGTAAGCCCATTGATAAGGTTGTGGTAATTGCATATCTATTTGATATTGGATGAATGAATATCATGAAATCTCCTGTTTTGAAGTATGTGTTATGTGTTCCTGAAATTGTGTTGTTGTTTTAAAGGCATTACTTCTACAATTTCTCTTAGATTTCTTCGTAGATGTTGGGGAAGACAAACCTCGTCCTATTAAAGTTATTGACAATGACCTCCCACTCCAACCAAACTTGTTAGTGTGCTAAGATATTGGTGAATGTTGTTAAACCTACCTATATTGAAGTTTTTGTCTGCCTTGGTAAATATGTGTAATGTTTTGCAGGTATTGTGGTTTGATGGTGATTAAATACATGGAAGTGTGGGATAATGTATGTCGATTTCATGGGAAGAGGATGCATGAATATTCCATGGTTTGTAATAGTTTACTTATATTTTTATGGTTATGTGTATTTTTGGTTGAATTGGTAAGATTATAAATTGATGGATCATGGTTTATTTGTATAATGAACTTTAGAGTTTCTGCCACCAGCTAGTTTGCAAATGGGTGCTTCATGATGATAACTTATATTGCCAAATTGTGCTTTCCAACTTGAATTTGAGTAGCTTAAGTTTACCATAATATTATTTAACAATTTGTTGTTGATAGTTGTAATAACAAGTAGTTAATATTTTGCACTTTGTGATGTAAATATTGATACACAAATAATCATTATTCAGTTATAAAACTAAATAAATTAAGTAATGAAGTTTTTAAAACATTTTTTTGTGGAAAATAATGAGCAGTGGCAATTTTCTTTTTAACTACAAATGATTCTGATATGGGGAAGGTGGAGATGTACATGATGGTTGTTAACCCCACATCAGAGGCTGCCAAGTAAATGATGAGTGGTAGCCACATATTTGAAGTAGTTGTTACAAGGAAATATAAAAGGCTAGTGAGTTAAGTGAGTTTGTAAGCAGAAAATATGTTAGAAGTGGAGTGGAGGAAGATTTGGAACTGCACTAAATGCTGATGTTGGTAAAGTGGTGTTGTATAAGGGAGTTACCAAACCTATATGGGAGGTGCCCAAGTAACTGATCAATGGTAATTAGAGATCTTAAACTTATGTTATTGAGTAATAGAAGCAAATAAATGAGGTCAGAAAGTATCTAAAAAATATTTCTGGGGTAAAGAGTCAGCACCGGAAGAATATTTTGAGTTGGAAATCATTATCATGTTTGGCAAGTAAAGGCACAGAGTAAATGTACAAGGTCAATGATTGTAGCAAGTTTGTAAACACACTTTAAAGGGGAAAATATGCCATAGGTGTGGTGTTCAATTGATTGTATCAGTTCTTGATTCTATTTGAGTGTTTCCTGTTAATTGTGATTACTGTATAATTGATTATGTTTCTGGAAACTTATTTTCTTGAATAAATTATTTCTTCTTGTTCAGTCTATTATTTATGGATTGCTTTGATGTGTGACTGACTTTCAGTTAACTATTACTGCTATTTATCTGATTGTTTCTAGGTAGTTCTGAACTGTGTTTTTATTCAATTGATTGTTTCCACATTTGACTATGGCGTTTTTACTGATTGACTGATATGTGTGTTCTAGTCAATATATTGATTGTGTTTGTTAATTAACTGTTTCTTGACTGAATTGGTTCACACTCTAATTTTAGTTAATTGCTTTTACTGGTTATTGTGTCTGGCTATACTTGATTGTTCCTGAACTGCTTTGAACTGTATACACTATTTAATTGATTACCACTGTGTCTCAATAAATTGTTTCTTACTGATTATCAGTTCTGTGTATTGTTTCAATTTATTGTTTTTGATTTGGGGTGAATTGAACTTTAAAAAATTTTCACTATGAGCAAAGATTTAAAAATATTTATATTTATAATTGATGTAACATTCATAAAAACAAAAAAGAGCAAAGTTTACAACTTTAAAGTAAACTAATGTAAACTTCAAACTTTAAGGTTTATCATTTGTTCTCAGTCTTAAAGTTAGACATAATAAAAAACCTAAATAACATTTCAACTATGATTCTTGATGTTCATCATTTGCTTCTTCATTGGGAACACTTCCTTGATTAGAGACCTAATATATAAAAATAAAAAAATAATTATAATTAGTAACATTCAACTTACAATAAAATATATAATTGAACCAAGATTTAAATATTACCGACGATGGTTGAAACATAGCAAATTCACTAGGCAATTCTCCAGAATATTTTTTCACAAAAAAAATCATCAATGCCTTCATTTCATTAACTTGCGATGTTAGTATAGAAACCTATTAGAACACAAGATCAATGTAATTAGTCAAATTTAAATAATATCGAAACTTAAACATTCATATAGGAATAAAAACATTATTCCCTTTGTGACGTTTTAGTTGAATAACATTTGACCTACCCTAAACAACTCGAACTACCTTTTTTTTATACTTGATACCTTTTATATGAATTAGTTCATTATTCTTTGATACCTTTTAAGTCTTCTCAATTTACTATACTATTAAGTCTTAACCATTTAGCCATTATTGTACCTAAAGGCGGGTCCTGGTCTGCCTTCTATTTGTCACCATCACTGTCTGTGTATGAAGTAACTAATTTAATTTACTTTCTCAAGTATAAGAAAACATGGTTAAAAAAGTTATAATAATTAACTAATCTAAAAGTGCACCTACCCAAGGTAATATTATCTTTAATGTATAGGATCTCAAACTTGAGCACATTTTCATTCTCAGGATTCATTAGGTGGGCCCCAGGGTATTAAAAAATGAATTTAAATATAATTGGTCACTTCAAAATAGTTACTTGGGTTTCAACGAATGACTGCCACATCAAATACAAATATTTCAATTCTATTTTTACTTTCTAAATTAGAGAGAATAACCTAGCAGAGATCAGAGACCAATATCACAGTAATTATAACATGTTCTATATATACTTATATTTCATGTAAGAGGATGATAAATTTTAACAATAAGATATTTGTTTTCTTTAAGAGATTCAAATTTCAATATAATTAAAAACTGCTATCAAATAAATTAATTATTAACCTGATTTTGTAATTTTGTGTTGGAAGGAGATCTTGAAGATGTCCCACTATATGAATAAGTATTGGAACCAAACACTTTAGATGGACAAGGATCCAAACCTAAACCCCTAACACGTCCACAATGTTCTTGACTTCCAAGGGCATAAGCTAGGGAGTCATTACTTGATATATTTTTTGATATGAATGATGATGAGGTTGATTCATATGCTTGAATTTTCTCCTTCAAAAAATAGAAAAAGAAACTAATTAAAATTGCATTAAGTGTAGTGGACAATTATAGACTTTATTAGAATTAAACTTACACTAATTTCCCTTGCTTCATCACTCACAAATGTTCCATTAACATGCTTATGTGTAGCTATCCATACCTCTCCTCTACTAACCTGGTGGCCACATTCTTTTTCCTATAAAATAGAAGAAAAATTAAATGACACAATGTACATTAAACTAAAACATAAATTTCACATGAATATGTCTATTGTTGTTACCATTTCATCTCTTTTCCTTGCAATGCTCTTAGATCCACCAGTATGAGCAATGGTTTGCTTTGTCTTGTTCTCTTTATTTTTTAGGGCATTTTCCTATTCATCAACATATAAAAATCAATAAATATGAATGTAGATGATGGAAAAAAGTTTGAGTTATACCTTTGTTTTTGAATTTAAACGATAATAAACAAAAGAAGCCCACTGATCTCTATTTATTCCTTCTGGAGCCATTGCGATCAATTCATCTCTAGTACGTGTTCCATCATTCCTTTGTTGCCACAATTCTTGTCGGTAGTCTCTCCATTTTATGTTCAGTGACTTAAGGATGTGATTTATATGAACATCATAATGGACATCAAATTTAG
>Ga0099825_1007127_pt1 | contig 13703 bp, 9 predicted proteins | sample SiratroredBW_FD_76838 | JGI IMG/M metagenome (GOLD analysis project Ga0099825, IMG submission 76838) | Root nodule microbial communities of legume samples collected from California, USA - Siratro red BW | ecosystem: Host-associated > Plants > Roots > Nodule | place: USA: California | collected... | reverse complement strand
ATTTTATGCCTTCTTCTGTATTTTAAGCATGGTTAATGCTCTCATTTTACATTGGCAGGTGATCATTTTTGTTGATAACTCAGGTGCTGATATCATTTTGGGTATTTTGCCATTTGCCAGGGAGCTCCTTCGGCGTGGGAGTCAGGTTTTCTGCCATCTTTATTCTCTTTCATATCTGGTTTCTGGTAACTTAGACTAGTTGCATGCTCCTTCAGCTTGGTTAAGCAAGTTTTAAGCTCTAGTTTTGGGTTCTTAGTTTCTTCAATTCTTGGTCCAACTTAGTTTCTCTTGACAGGGTCGTGGACTAGAAACAAATCTCTATGCTCAGTTTAAATGTGATTCCCTCAAGATTGCTATGGTGAGGCTTTTATCATTCTTTTTACTTGCTTCTTAACAAATGAAAATCTGATTCTGATGCATCTTATTTCTTTTTCTTATTGTCATTATTTTATAGGTAAAACATCCTGAGGTTGCAGAATTTCTTGGATCACGTTTATATGACTGCGTGATCAAATATGATGCTGTTTAGACTTTAAATTAAGAGAGATTCTTTAGTCGGATAGATAGCTAACTGATGCTACATTTGCAATTAGTCAGCAGTGCTTATTGATGCTGGGCAAATTGAGGGTAGGGGATACTTTTTTTATTTATTCCAAAGTATATATTTCCCAACATTGGTGAGTCTAGAGACTTAGCTATCCAAATTTTACCATGAAAAATATAAAAATAAAAGAAGGTAGTTTAAAATAAATTGTGTTAATTACGATGTAGTGTGTGAAATGCATGTTTAATAAGAGAAAAAAAAAAACTATTTCATCTATTTAAAGGTAGTTGTTTTTTTCATTCTAAAATAGTAGTACTATTAATTTCTTTAAGCTATTTTTTTCAACATTGTACCTAAATATATTGTAGAATAATCAATAAAATATGATTTACATAAACAAACAAAGCAATAGTTGAAAGTTTTTTTTTTTCACTAATCCTTTATTATAATTTTAAAAGACTAATATTTTATGATATATTGATGTCATAAAAGTACGGATAACAAATAAGTTTGTAAGTATTGTCGAAACTCATTTTAATTTTGATGGAGTATTACTAAATCGATTGTGTATAAATATGAAGTATGAATAATATTCCGTATTTTAAATTGGATAATTAGATGAGGATGAATATATACATCTCTTTTTTTGTTTTTGTTCTTATACTCATTCTTGTACCTATTTTTATACTCATTATCATTTTAAATTATTAAAATACTTTTAATATATTAAATAACTTCAAAAACTTGTATTATTATTTCTTTAGTCTTTAGTTTCGTAATTTATTTTTAAGTTATTCATTTTATTATTTTTACTCTTTTATATAATTACTTTACTTTTTATCTAATTGTTATTTAATATTCTTATTGATATTTATATAATTATAATTTCTTTATAGACATTTGATATGGGAGAAAAGAAGATGTGTATCATTTAACATTAAATACTTATAATATTATATTTCCTTTCCTACGTTTTTTTTTATTTTTTATTAATTAATATTTGAAATAGTAAGTGACGACTAAGTAGAAGTATGAATATATCTGTTTTTCAATGAGCACAAGGATGAGATAAAAAATCCATAAACATTAGATATAGATATAAGAATAATTGTAAATTTTTATTTTATAGATGAGAATATGATAGTCAACCTCACACCAATCAATCCAGTTGTCATTTGTCATCCCTATTTGAAAGAGTAAAGATAAAACATTGTGCCAGAAATATTTGGATTAAAAACAGTGAGATTACAAAGCAATGAATATATATATATTTATTAAATGTTTATGAATCATAAATATAAATATTTTAATTATTAGGTAGCAATATTATAATATATTGAGATATCCTTTATTTGTTAACATCAAAATGCCTAAATCATGTGTATGTATATAAGGGCCAATTTATATATATATATATATATATATATATATATATATATTAAAAAACTAACTCAATCTTTATTTAGTTAAAAAAATATCTTTTTTATAAACTTATTTTTCTTAACTTAATTTTTTTAAAAATTTGTATATTTTATACTTATCTTTTTCTATATTTAATTCTGGAGTCTTAAAAGGTTAAAAGTAGGTAAAAGATATATTTGCATGTATGAGGATGAAGTAGTACATATATGGATAATTTATGGGTAATATGAGTAGTAAAGTTAAATTTCGGTTAATATAGTAGTTATGTGTTTAGTTTTTTAATCATGTTTTATAAGAGGAAGTTAAGACTTTTATACTTTTTTTTTAATATTTGGAGTCATATTGAAGAACTCGAGATTTTGAAGTAAGGGAAAGTAATTTAAGTTCATAATTGTTGTAATTGTGTTTTTAAGAAAATATTTGGGATATTATGAAAAATGTTAAGTTAGATACCTATGAAGTATTTAAATGCAATATTTGATGTATTTGGATTATGACAAAGTATAAATTGTGAATATTTAAGTTGATATTAATTGATGTATTGTTGATATTATTATGTTAATTGTTATTGGAAGGTGTATTTGATGAGTTTGAGATATATTAGAGAACTTGTTCTTTTATTTGTACCATTGAATAACAAGAAAAATAATTAAATTGTAAACAAGTTTATCTTGATTGGTTAGAAATTTTTTTCAAAAGTTAGAATTCTCAAAAAGTTTTTGTTTAAATAGATTTATAGTTTGCATATATTCGATTACTGCTTAAGAAATTATATCTAATATTACTATAGAATATTATTGATATTATTGGATTCTTCAAGCAATAAGATACTTAACTCAGACTACATTTGATAGTTTAAGTGAATGAGATGTTAACACAGTTCTCTCTCCTTTAAGAATTAAATGTTTTTTTTTTTATAAATGTACGATTGCTAGAAAAAAAAAGAATTCATAATAATTTTTTCTTTTTTAAGAGATTAGTTACTTAAATATCAAATGTACATTCAAGTGTGGTGTTAGGACACTAGTAGATGCTCAAGTGAGAAATGAATTAAACTAATTCTTTCTCCTTTTTAAGAAATGATACTTAAACACCACATTTATATAAATGTAACTTTTGTGTGATTAAATGACAGATTGTGAATTATGTGATTTGATTACAAATAAAATGATAATACATGTTTATTGTGATTATAATGTTAAGTATTGCAATTAATTATTGATAGGTGATGATATTTGGACTTCACTAAATATTTAAATCAAATACATTAAGATATTTGGTTGGTGAAACTCAATAATGTTCTTGCATGGAGCTTTATGAAATAGGTATAATAAACTTTCCCAACTATATGAAAATATGATTTATGAATCAATATATGTTAATACCAATTTACTCAATACAAATCTTTCAAAATGACATTTTTGTCTCTTAGACCGCAGTGAAAGCTAATTAAATATATGTACTTTTTAGATTTTATGAAGATTAGAACTGTTCATGTAATCCTTTAATATATACAATTAATTTCTTAAACCTTTGTTAAAATAAAGATAAAAATTAATATATAAAATATGAGTTAGTTGTAATATATAGTATTTTATTATAAATTATTGTAAGTTAAATTATCTAATGTAGTTTTGTCTTGCTATGTTGACATTTATAATAGTTTATAATTATTATTCATAGAGCAAATAAGAATGCAAATAAGCCTAATTGTTAGAAACCGGCGTAGAAGCTAAAGGTCATCTTTCTATTATATATATATATATCAAACATATAAATTTAAAAGAAAAATTAAAAAAAACTTTTATTACATTAAACTAATAATGAAAAGTCTGAGGTAGCAGCGGGGAGCATCACATGCAACTTTCTTAATTGGTCACAGCCACACCGTTGCATGTCATGCAGCATTCATTGTTCTATCTCTAGATCCTTACCCTCATTGGCTAATAAGTCCCTTTTCTTTGATATTCAAACAATGCTACATTGATTGCCTTTTTCTGGGGTTGTTCAAGATCTTCGAAATTTGGACCATCTCCATTGAAAAGGACCAAGGACCTAACTTGCTACTCCTTTTATCTTAATTTGTCTTGTTTTGTTTGCCTCAAAATGTTTCAGTTGATGTTCATTTATAGCTTCTCCATTATTGGTGTTCATGCAGTATGTATCTTCACATGAAAGACGAAATAAAAAAATAACTATTTAGAGAAGTTAACGTCAGTAACAAATAAAAACAGATAATGTGTGAGAATTTAGGAACAAGTTTTTTCTCCCTTGTCTCGACGAGTCATTGTCATCGTAGTAAAAGTTCATACCATCACTTAACTTTTCTTTCTTTTTCTAGATAACTATCTTCAATTTTGATCTCATCTTAATTAGTATTTTCACGATATTCTTAAGAAAATCTTCAAAGAGTAAGAAAACATTTATAAATTAACTTATATATATATATATTACTTTATATACTTCAAGAGAACTTAACTGTGAACTCACCGTGAAAATTTTTAGAAGTTGTGCGCTATTTTCTTAACGTAATAAAAGAAAAAGAAAATATTTTTTTATTGATTATTATCCTACAACACTTATTCTGGAATAGTTAGCCGAGAACACCAAAAAAATGTTCTACACCAATTTTCAGCAAATTAAAAGAGCAAATAAAAAAGTTATCAACAACAGAATCCCAATTCAACGAACAAATTCTACAATAATTGAAACCAACTCGGATTTAAGTGTTGTTCGAAAGCGAACAAAACAAAATAGAAAAAAACGATTAAGCCAATAATATATTTTTGTTTAATTATTAAAATAATTTTTCACAAATAACATAGTTTAGCTCTTTATTTTATTACACTTTATATAAAATATAATTATTTCCTTGATCTTCTTAGAAGTATGTTTGAAAGACATTGATTTAGCTAATTTATGGTTTTTATTAAATGAAAAAATTGTTTGACGTCTGGTAAATAAGATTATTTGTTTTGTAGGATCCTATTAATGCCCAACTCCTAATTTTGCTATAAAAAATTAATTTCGTATATATTATTTCTTTTTAATCTTTAATCTTGTTTTTCCTTTTCATATTCTTTTAGATAAAGTTTTTTATTAGTTCATTTTGGTATCTCACCTTCCATTTATCTACATGTTTGATTCAACAAAATTTATCTTTTCAAGGTTTTTGGAACGTCTGAAGAAGACTCAACAAAATTTGTCTTTCCAAGGCTCTTTGGAACGTCTCACAAGGGTAAGCAAGCACTTTTCTTTTAATATTTTTTTAATGCCTAAGAATAAGTTAAATAATTATTTTAAATTATCTTACCAAATTTAAATAAAAAATGATGTGTTGACAACACTGTCAACTATTTTCCAACTCACTTTTACGCATTTTGTAGACTTAACTGTAACAGTTTCAATGGGAATTATATCACCCACTCTGAATCAGTTGTTCTTGGTCCCTCATTGTTCTCCATCAATCTCCCCATGTGTCTATGCTTCTTCTCTTACCCTCTCATCCAAGACTAAGACTATTCATCTATCCACAAAATCTTGTGTTCACTCCAAATCATTAGGTAACACTACCTCCAAAATTGTGTTATTATCAATCTTTTTTAGGGTTTAGGATTTATAACTTTTTATTTTTGATAGAAAAGAAAACATAGGAAAAGTTTGGCCATGTCTACATGTACATATACTGTTGTAACTAACCGGTAAAAAAGCTACTTCCAATAAATGTCAAACAACTAAAAATTGTTATCAAAAGTTAGCTTGAACTCACTTACATTGTGAATTCTGTGTATTTGTTGTTTTCTGTCATTGTACCTGAATAGATGTGGGGCTAGGTAGGGTTCCTTTGTGTTCAAAGATGATCTCTATAGCTTGCAGTAATAATTATTTGTGACTGACATAATTCAGAGGAAGCCATGGGGAGTACTTCGCATTTGGTGTCATTCCCGTTGTTGGCGAATGACAAATACACAGCAAGCACCATTCCTTGGAGGTTCCCTTCCGATGATCCACACATTCCTACTCCGACGGAGCTATCTTGGATTAATCTCCTCCAAAATACTATCCCCACCTTCAAGTATGTTATCTTCTTTTTTTCTCTCACTAAATAAATTAATGGGGTGTGGCTCAAATTTCTTAGTTCCTTATCCTTTCTCCTTTTTTAAAAAAAAAAAAAATATAACTCCTAATTCCAAAGTTCAAAATGGGGTGTGGATCAAATTTTTATTTTCATAAAAGTAAATTTTTTTATGTGGTTCCTAATTCGTTTTTACTAATCCATATCTTGCATGCCCTTCAGTTGTAAATGGTACACTGACGCCAAACATCTGTTCTCGGACATTGGGTATTAGGATGTAGTGTTGGGAAGCAATAGAAACATCTACTGAATACTGGGTCAGAGTGACTGGCAAACATTTAATAGTATCACGGTCATCGATAGTGAAAATGGATTTGCAAACTGGAACGTACAACAAATTAATGTTTCAGTTGACTGATTTTGTTCCGATTTTCTTTATATTGATAAACACATAAGGGAGTTGTTTGTGGTCCCTTCTCTAACAACTTGATATCTTTGGAATAATTAGTTGTTGGTGTGTCCAACAACTTGATATTTTTGGGATTGAGTATTATCCATCACGCTTTAATTCCAATAACCAACACCCTGACAGTGTTTCTTAACCTACTTTTGGTAGCGCTAGGTGTAGTTGCTGCTTCTCATTATTAATTACCGTAAACAGTGGAGCAACTGGTGGTAAGCAATATTAATGTAGCCTTACCTGGTTTGGTGAGGAGTGATTGTGATATTATTGCAGGGATTCTATTATTTCAATTTTTCTTGGTTACATCAACTTTTGGCTTTGATTTGGTACAGGAAGCATGCTGAGAGTGATGATTCTGTTCCTGATGCTGCAAATAAAGCTGAAACTTTTGCTCAAAGGTGGGTCTCTTATTACCTCCCTATGAGAGGTTTGTTGCATGACAAGGACCTATATATATTTTTTCAATAACCAAATTTGACAGGAATAACGTTTCTTGACATCTTAGGCTTATACTGATTTTATCCACCTCTTGTTATATTTGCGTAATATTTTAGTTCTAGTAATCCAAATTAATACGGCAGTTGTTGATTCCAATTAATTTCCTGATACATTTTCTGCAAAAAAGGTATGCTAGAATACTTGAAGATTTCAAGAAAGATCCAGCAGGTCAAGGCGAGCCTCTTGATATCTTTGTATGTTCTTTAGCTTTATACAAATTTTGTTTTAACAACACAACATACGCCTTCTGTGTATATCAAATAATAAAATAAATAAGGCAGATTTGGTGCATATGCCTAATTTCTTCAGTCTTCATTTTCCTTTATTTTTCTCTCTTTGTTCGCGGGAATGGGTGTTCTAGCATCTATGCAGAATTCGTGAGCAAATCCTCATGGAACTGGGATTCACAGATGTCTTCAAGAAAATAAAGGTAAGGTTAACTAAAAGGATTCCGTGTGCTAAAAGCTAATACTATTCTGCTAAAATATTGAAAACAAGCATGAGTATATCTGATTATAGGGGGTTGAAATAATGTAACATCTCACTTAATATAGTCAAATTTAATGGCATTCTTCTCTTAGTGGAGGCCAAATTTATGTTAACCTATTTGAAGAAACTTAACATCATTAGTTTTCAATAGTAGGTGTGGTCTTGTGAGTTGTGACTCTCAATGAACAATGTTGTTTTATTTTGCTCAAGGTTTGTAATTTCTCTCCGATTGAATGCTACAGGATGTAGAGAATACAAATGCCATGTCCCTATTTGAGAATGTGGTTCATCTTAATGATGCCATTGAAGATGAAGAAAAACGCCTAGAGAATTTAGTTAGAGGAATTTTTGCCGGGAATATATTTGATCTTGGTGCAACACGGGTATGTTGATTTTCTATATGTAATTTAGTTCACTAAGGAGTAATGCTCCGCAGTATAATAAATCCCAAGAACATTGAAAAGGCTCAGTTAAAACTGAGTTTATATACTGTACCAAATCGTACAAGTAGAAAAATTGGTAAGTCTAAGTATCATTTTTCAAGAGATTTGTGTTTGTTTAGCTAATGCGTAATTTTACTAATTTAGACTAAAGATTGAAAAACATCAGTTAATTCAAAGTTAAAGAGCAAAGATAATTCTAAATTCAAAACATTCAAAACAACCAAACGTTAGATTATATTACTCGACAAAGATAAAATATTCACTTGGATCGGATTGCGTGGACTCAACTCAATGCACATTGTCTAACCAACATATCTCTAACATAAATCCAACATTCCCACAACAAGCTCACTAACCCTAATTCCTTAGAGATGAGTTCTAAAACTTAATGCAAAAATACTAATTCTTTAGTTCTTTTTGCACAAGGTTTGCATGAAGGATAAGTGTATAGAATGACCAAAAGATATAAAATTATGTCCAGAATCCTATCCCTAAGTTATTCAATCTTTTGGACTAAATTCTAAAGTATTTTCCAATGTTTAGAAACAATGCAACATAAAGCATCAAGAAAGAACACAATAATCATGTAAAGACATTTATATTGCAGTTGAAAAACTACACATAAAAGATATTCATCATAACCAATCCCAATGAATTGGGGAGTCCACTACTCCTAGACATTTGGAGTACAAAAATTGCCCAAGAGAATGATAAGTTTGAAATAGGAAGTCCTCCGAGACGTTTTGGTTGTGCACACCAATTCTTCAAGGTGAGCATCTTGTGCTCCCCCCAAAAGTTCTACAACACGTTAAGTTTTCTCTTTTTAATCCACTTCCAAAAAGTGGACTCTCGTTAAGCGAGCATTTGCTCTCATCGGGCAAGAAGCAACTTTTTAAACAGTGCAAACTTTTGTATTTTGCTTAGCAAATGCACTGTTGGCCCAACGAGTTCAATGTTCGTCTCACTGGGCAAGAAGGTCCTGAATTGACTTCCTCCTTTCTTGGTTTCAAGCTTCCATTCTCTACAATAAAATGATGGAACATAAGTACTCGGAATAACCATCCAGAAAACAATAATAAACTTGCCCGGCTAATCACTCCAACATTTGATCCATAAAAGGGAGAGGAAAGTGATCTTTCTGAGTGGCTTGGTTTAACTTCCTATAACCAATATTATCCTCAACCTAGTGATTGTCATAGTAGGAATCAACTTGTTCTTCTCATTTTGGATGATAGACATTCCTTTCTTTGGTACCACATGGATTATTAGAGATTGGATAAATTGTTCCAGTTTCTAAACGGTTAAGCACTTCCTTTCTCACTACTTCATTCATAGTCTATTCAATCTCCTTTGTGATTGTGCTATGGGCTTGTAGTCTTTTTCTAACTTGATCTTGTGCATGCTATAGGCCGGACTTATCTCCTTAAGGTCAAATACGTGTCATCCCATATCTCCATGATTTGCATTGAGTACCTCCACCAACTTTTGTTCTTCAATTCTTGAGAGAGAGTTGTGAATTATGACTAACTTCTTAACTTCCCCTTCTAAGAAAACATACTTGAGATGAGCACGCAACATTTTCTACTTAAGCTAGCTTTTATCATCATGATTTCCTTTATCCAACTTCTCCAATTTATCATTTGTGGGGGCTATCTCTTTAAGCTTCTCTAAATTCTTGGTCACCTCACCTCTTCTACCTCTGCTTCTTCTATGATTAAGTCATCACAAGCCTCAATTTACACCCTCTCAAGTGGGGATTTCACATGCATTTGGCTCTTGGCAGTTGCAATCACTTCTTCCAACACCTTCACTCTAAAACAGTTTGTTACTATCTCTAGGATGTCGCATAGCTTCTAAGACATTGAAAGTCACTGATTCATCTTACACATACACCTTGAGGTGATCATCATCTACATTAATAACCACTCTAGCCGTCTTCATGAATGGTCTCCCCTATATGAGAAGCGGTCTCCCCTATATGAGAAGCGTCGGTGTCCTCCTCCATATCTAATAAAATGACAAAATCCATTGGAAAAGTAAATTTGTCAACCTTTACAAGCATATCATCAATGACTCCATAAGGACATTTAATGGAATGATCCGCTAACTGTAGTGTTATCCTTGTGGACTTCTCTAAATCTCTAATTCTCTTCATTATGGAGAGAGGCATCAAATTTACACTTGCCCCTAAGTCAATTAGTGCCTTCCCAACGACAAGATTTCCAATGGTACACAGAGTGCTGAAGCTACCAGGATCTTTGAAAGTTTTTGGATGATGGCACCACAATTACCTTCAACTTCAATTGTCTCTTCTTCTATTTACTTCCTTTTCTTTGTTAGTAACTCCTTTATGAATCTAGCATAGGAGGCCATTTGTTAGAGTGCTTATGATAATGCAATATTAATTTCAAGCTTCTTGAATATATCCATAAACCGAACAAATTGCTTTTACATCTCCTTCCTTGATGGAACTTGGGTAAATAAGAGACTTCACTTGGTTTTTCTCTTTTCTCCTCTTCCTTTTCTTGTTTCCTAGCTTCTCCTTTATTTTCTTCTTTCTCACTGCTCTCACCCCTACTCCATTTTCTCTTATATTTTCACTTTTTTTCTCCACTCATTTTCTTTTTCTCTCTTCTCACTTCTCCCTTCTCCCTTTTGTTACCTTTCCACTCCTTGTAAGGATAGCTTGACAATGCTCCTTTGGGTTTACCTCGGTGTTTGCCATAAAATTATTTTTCGATTTTTCTTCCAACTTCTTTGCCAATTGGCCTACTTGAATCTTCAAGTGTCAGGTAGAAGCTTCAATACTCTTGTGATTGGAGACAAACACTTGCTCGAACTGTTGAAGTGTATCCTCAAGCTTTGTAGTCCTATCATACAAAGAAGTTCGTTGTTGTTGGCGCTAAAGGAGTGAAGGTCTACTTGAAGTTTTGGCTTGTCCCATGCTTGGATGGGGTCTTCACCCTTGTTTGTTGTGATTACAATTTCCTTGATTTCCCATGTAGTTGACATCCTCATGAGATTTGGGTTGCATGACACGTTGTGCATTAGGATGGTCTCCAGCACTTATTTTTTCTATCAACTCATGAGCTTTAGTAGTGAGGTTGTTTTTCTGAAATGAATGCAACCAAGTTTGGGCACTGGCAGCCAATGAAAATGGAAAGAGACTTAGATGAATAGCTTCATCGAGCACTTAATGGATCTTAACTATGTTGCATACCTTTAGAAATGTTGCCAAAAGAGTATGTGGATTCTCATGAGACAACCCATATTGGACTAGATGAATTAGAGTTGACTTCATTTCCATTTTTGCTGCATTCACCACTGGCCTAGCAATACTATTTTAAGTTTAGAGGTTCGGAGAAAGCGGCATAATCTTCCAAAGTACATCTTCCTTGTTGACCTCCACCATCTCTATTTTGATTCTCTGCCATATCTTCCTCTTCTTGCTTTGTAGAGAAAAGTAGTATAGGTTCAAAAGTTGTTGTTGCTTGTCTAGCTTCTCTGACTTTCATACTATGCCTTCATCTTCTATTATTGTTCCTCCAAGCTGTACTTTCAATTTCAGGATCGAAAAGAAATGATCAGCTGGAATTATACCACCATGCGAAAATAGGGAAATACTAGAAAAGGCAAGTTAGGCAAAACAAACGTGAGTATTTATGGAAATGGAATTAAACAATGTAAGTAAACAAAATATGAATGAATAAAAGAATAAAGCCTAAACTAGTAAACAATGCACAAATTGCCTAAACAAAGACCAAATCACCGGCAACAGTCAAAAACTTATTAGTTCCTTGGTAAGTGTACCAAATCGTACAAGTAATAAAATTGGAAAGTCTAAGTATTGTTTCCCAAGAGATCTGTGTGTGCTTAGCCAATGTGAAATTTTACTATTTTACACTAAAGACTTAAAGGCATTAGTTCATTTGAATTTAAAGAGTAGAGTCAAAACATTCAAAACAACCAAACCTTAGATTATATTACTTAACCAAGATAAATATTTACTGGGGCTGGATTTCTTGAACTCAACTAATGCACATTTTCCAACATGTTTTTAACAAAACTCCAACATTCACAACAAGATCACTAGCCCTAATTCTTTAGAGATGAGTTCTAAACTTTAATGTGAAAACATTAATTCTTTAGTTCTTTTTACACAAGGTTTGCAAGAAGGATAAATGTATAGAATGACCAGGAGATATAAAATTATGTCTAGAATCATGTCCCTGAGTTGTTTAACCTTGAAGACTAAGTTCTAAAAGCATTTTCCAATTTAGAAACAACCCAAGACATAGATAATCAAGCAATGCAACATAAAGCATCAAGAAAGAACACAAGAGTCATGTAAAGAGATTTTTATTGTAGTGGAAAAACTACACGTAGAAGAGATTCATTACATCCAACCACAATGGATTGAGTAGTTATCTACTCCTAGACTTTTGAAGTGCAAAAACTGTCAAGGGAATGAGGAACTTGAAGTGGGAAGTCCTTCCTTCCAGGCTTTTCCTCTTGTGCACCAACTCTCCAAGGTGAGTATCTTGTGTTCCCTCCAAAAGTTCTGCAACACGTTAAGTTTTCACTTTTTAATCCACTTCCAAAAAGTGGACTCTCATTGGGTGAGAAGCAGCTTTTTAAACAGTGCAAAGTTTTCTATCTCGCTTGGGGAATGCACTACTGGTCCAGTGAGTTGTTCATCATTCTTCTTGCTAAGCGAGGCTCCTATTCATTGGATGAGAAGGTCTTGAATTAACTTCCTCCTTCCTTGGCTTCAAGCTTCCGTTCTCTACAAAAAAACGATGGAAAAATAAGTAGTAATCACTTCTATATCTACAAAATATTTAAACCATGAATTTCAACATCAAATGAACAAATTTCATAGCATAAATACAAATAAAGAGGTTATTCACACACTTATCAGTACTCAAGGAAAAATAGCTATAAACGTGCATATCACTAACAAAATTACGTAGAAATGACTTATGCTGAATGAAGTTGAGAGGTGAAGAAGAAAGTTTAGAGAGCAGAGAAAGGGGGGAGTTCTCACTTCTTGGCATTTTCTTCCTTGGTTTTTTTCCCCTTCCGCCAGTGCCTTGAATCCTTTGACCAGAAATCTTCCTTCTAATGCTTTAAGTTGTAGCAAGCTGATATGAGTCAGCAACTCTTATCTTACATGCCGCAACTGAGTTGTCTCACTCAGCTTCTGACTTGGAATGTGACTCTGCATCACTCATTAATTGTCAAAAACTAAAACCAATAGTCTTGAAACAAACTGGACTGACCTAGTTGTTCACTGTTTTTGTCGCGTATTGTTCTTTGTTATTGTACCAACCCTGTATTGCTCCACTTTCCCGTTCTTTGGTATGGTTTAGTTAATCTTCAATGTTGTAGTTCACATGGCGTGGATACAGTGAATTGACATTGATAGTGCTTGGCCAGTTGTTAGTGGTATTTCTATGTAATTATGACAACTTTGCTTAGTACTGACTGGTTTTAGGATAAAATATGACAGTACTTAGCCATTCTATAATCTGTCAACTTTGTACACAACAATAGGTTGACTATTTGAATGGGAAATCAGAAATGACTCAAAATTAACTTCATTCGAAATTTATTTGCCTAATTGAAAAAGACAGATTTTGCTACTTATTACAATCATGCCAGAGTTTGGAGGATCATATAACTACCTGTAGTTGATGGGTTACCTTTTAATTCCTTGAATTTCTTGAAGGTTGCAGAGGCTATCTCCAAGGATGGAATCTCTTTTTT
>Ga0099825_1007123_pt1 | contig 13708 bp, 10 predicted proteins | sample SiratroredBW_FD_76838 | JGI IMG/M metagenome (GOLD analysis project Ga0099825, IMG submission 76838) | Root nodule microbial communities of legume samples collected from California, USA - Siratro red BW | ecosystem: Host-associated > Plants > Roots > Nodule | place: USA: California | collected... | reverse complement strand
ATTGAGTATTAGAGTGTACTAATTGCATAATGGAAATATAGTAAGTAATTATCCTTTCTCAGATGACCATCCAATATATGACAATAATCGTTATTAATAACTAATTTAGAAAATTAAATATTTCTTTTTAATTGGGTTTATGCTGATGAAATTAAATTATATATAAACAATTAAAATTTTCCTTGAGATTTTATCAATTCTTAGAATATGGAATATGTTAGAAATGATATGGTATATTATTAAAAGAATTAGACTTAATTAACCTCTCTCTTATACAGTATATAATCACTCAGCTTACTAGAATGAGGGTAACTTTTTCTATTAATACAATTTCTTGAATACTTAATGAGTGACAACAAGTGTTTAAGACAAATAATGAGTAGAGTTCCAATTCTAGATATAAGTTTAATTAGGTATTTTAATTCTAGATTACAAAAGATATTTTTAAATATCCAATAAATCAAATATCAAGTTATGAATTATCAAAACACAACAAGTATTAAACATGAAAACAATACTAATATTGAATGAAGATACATATATAAATATAAACAATATCAATTACATGAGAATTTAATTTAGTTACATCTATCCACAACAAAATAGGTTTAATCGTCAATCATCATGAAGAGACAAAAAGAAAATATAAATAATTATGAAGAGACAAAAAAAATATAAATAATGAAAGAAAATGGATAAACAAAGAAAAGAAAAAAGAAAAAAAAAAAAAAACTCCAAAAAAATCCTAACAAAGCTCCAAACGTCTTCAAAGTGGTGCTTTTCTTCAAAAACCCCAACAACCCCTTTCTCGTAAAGACAATGAAATAAATAATAGTTAAGGATATTGTGTTAACAAAAGTGTTGTCCAATATCACATATTGTTGTATCTCTTAAACTAACTCTTTGTCCAACTAGTGTTTGATATGCTTCATCATGTACTCTTCTTGTAATTAGATAAGAGTAACCAATATCCAATATAATTAAAAAAATAAGAAAAAAAACTAAAAAAGAATTGATTTTGTTAATATAAGATGATTAAATATTATGATCAAATTAACATTATCATTTCTATATACATCATTGTGTTAATAATACAATTGTAAAAAAAATATATTTAAATTTTAGAGAAACATAAAAGTGATAAATAGTTAGGTCATCGTAATGTTTTATAATTTATTTTGATTATGACATACCTGAGCAAATAGTTGAAGAGCACCTGCTACTATTAACAAAATCTACTTGCTAAATTTACGAGTTATTTGAAGTATGCTAATTTTTAGCTTGATTGTTTACAAAATTCACTTGGAGCAAAACAATGTAGTTTACTAAAATAAACTAAGTTGCTTAAAAGTAAAAAATTGTATTCCCTTAAACGTTCAAAGATAAATTTCACAACCATATGGCCAACATGCCTTTTTGAAAGAAGCCTCCACGACCTTAAAATGATGGTCTTTGAATTAGATTCTTTTGTATTATGTATTATGTATTTATCCTTATTTATCTTGGATGAAAATATCATGTCATAGAGTAGTGAGAATGGTTTTTAAGATGTGCACATTCAGATATTTTTTTAAATGCTTTCATTCCAGGCTTTTGGAAAATCTTGTATCTTATACCGTATTCAATATCAACATGCGACATATATAAGAAAGCTTCTAATAACAAGTTTGAATAGTATGTAGATGAGTGTGATGATTATACACCCAAAAAGTATATTCCATATACAAGAACTTGTGCACATAAAATGACAATCTGGGCTGGAAAATGGATATCTCGGATGATGGCCTATGAAAAAGTGTACAGTATGCATTTGGGGTGTGAGGTGAAATATGGAAATAGGAATGAGAATTGGTGGGTGGTATAGGTAGAGAGAGTAGAGATAGAGAGTGGATAGTGGAGTAGAGGTAGTGGTCTTGTCACCATGATTGCAACTATGTTTTCTTTTCTTTTCAAGAGTTTGAGTGAAGCACTCCTCATGCACAGGCTCTTGTTGGGGCCTTTCTTTTGTTTATGATATGATTTTGATGTTCACTCACCCACTCAACCTCAATCTTAAAAACTCACAATGAATCACTCAATCAATCACTCAAATCAATCACTCTTCCTCTTTCCTTCCTTCACACCCTCATCTTCGCCTATTTTAAGCTCCACAAACTTAATATTTTATTATATTATATACCACCAAATGCAAAACCACTTCTCCTTCTTATTTTAAGTATTTTTTTTAAAGTCTATTTGCTTACCACTGACGTATGTGTGGCCTATGTTACTTCCAGATGAATTTTATTTGTAAAATTATTTTTCTCCAGGTTTGTGAAAGCTTGCCCATAAACAAATTCTCTGTAAACTTAAAATAGCAATTAAAACAAATAAAAAATATAATTTCTTAATAAAATACTTATTTTTCTTTTCATTTGTTAACATAAAGACCACCAAAACTAAAATATGTAAAATTAAAATCTTTGAAATAAAATGTACCTAACCAAAAGAAATTTATTTTGTTAATTGGTTGTTTTTATAATTATTCTTAAAGACTACAGTTTCAAATCAATATTAAGTGAAAGAAAGATTTATTATTTGTGTAATGTTAACGATTTAAGCATGTTTGTTGTATCCGTAGACGTGGCAGACAGATCAGACAAGTGACAGAGACGAAGGCATTGGCACTGGGTACTCACTGTGGCTAGCCGCCTGGCCCATTTTCTTTTCAATCTCTCTCTAAACATTGGAAGACAGAACGACAGCGTCCCGCGGGAAGCACGGGCGAAATTTTCTGTTCCGCCCCGGTCCCTCTTCAAATCCTTCGTACAATACACAACACCACTGTTAAAATATCTTAATTCAAATGTTTTACTTCATTTCACACCAAACTCATCAACCTTTTCTGCATGCATCACCATAATTTCTTCCTATAATTATCACATAAAACACAATCAACTACTGCTGCACTACGCACAACCACAGAGGCATCAAAAAATACTTTTCAGTAATATTTGGACCCTAGCCAAGTGCCACCACGTGTTGTTTTAACTGCTTAAGTTGACAGACACTTTTTTGTTCGGGAAGTACGCGGTGCACTCGTTTATATTTTTCAGTTTAACCACTGTACTATACGCTATGCTCCGATAAGCAAATAGGGCAATGCAATGTACCCACCATTTTCAGTGTTTTCCAAACCTATTCATCCACCCATATGTAACATGACGGACACTTTGTATATCAGATCACGTGCACAACTTTATTTTTTTCTTAATTTTTGAAAATCCTCTTTTTATTAGCTAAGACCACAATTTTTTCCATCTATCCAAATTCTCCACGTAATGCTTTGTGCTTGTTGCTTTATATCTAAGGTCTTTTCACGTTACTTTTGATATGAGAGGTCACGTTCAATGAATTCATGTTTACCAATGAATATTTGCTCATATAAGGCCAATCCCCCTAGCATATAACCATTAGGAGGACATTAACTTATTAATCAGTATCATCAACAAAAATCCTCCCATGCAATGGGAAGAAGACAGGATAACACTATAAAGCTAAAATCAAAATATTTTACAGATGATTCAGGAAATTCATAACCACTCAAGTACGTAAGATTATGTCCGAAATTTACATAAACCTTATTTCATTTGCCTCCTCAATATTTTATCTGAGGATTTCCACTTGCCGGTCCTCCAAGTGTTAGAGCCAACCCTTGAAGATCACTCGTGATTTTATGCTCCTTGGAAACAGCACCAGGAGTGCCTCCCATGATTGGAAACGGTAAAGCCACCGGGGTTTGCCTTGATCGTGAACCATGGTATGGCTCTGCATGCAAACAAATTGGTGCTTCTTGGGAAGCCCTTAGAGTACCCAAAAAGGCTTGAGAAGAAGGAAGTGAACTTGTTAGAGAACAATTTGGTTTAACACTGGCCCCCTTTGAGACAACTCCTACTCCCTGATGCATTTTTGGTTGTTTGTTACTTTACAAAACAAATCATATATGATCATAACGTAACACGTTATAGCACCAAAGTTTAGAAACTTACAGGTGCAAATATGACTCCCCGGAAAATCCTCCCATTCACAGCTGCAGGAGGTAGCGAAACTGAGTCATGGGGTCCTTCAACTCTCTCCCCAACTTCAGCACCAATCTTATATTGAAATCAAGAGTGAGAAGAATGAGCAACTAGGAATAATAGAGATATTATTACATGTTCCAGACTACCACGGTCCCACGTGTCAGGTGGAGATCGATCATGAACATGGTAAGTAGTGACCCTTAAAAATATTTAAAATGATAAGAGGAGAAAATTGTGGTAGAGTTAAATTCTAATAATGAGCAAAGGATTCACCTGGTGTTGAATGGGTCGCATCATTGGTTTCTGCTCTGCAGCCTGACGTTGAGCTCGTTTTCTATCCTCGTTAACATGAAGACATTGTTCCTGTTTTAGTTGATGTTGTAGGAAATGAAGAGACTGTGGATTCTTAAGTGGGATGTTCTTCAAACTTCTCTTATAATTTGAGTCATTTTCGTGCTGGGAAGTGGTTGGAAATAATGTATTTGCTTCTTGACTCGGGGTCTGTTCTTGATCGGATTGATATGGAGATGAATGAAGAGACAATGAAAGAAAACTATCTTCTTGTTCCGATTCAACATCCCATACCTTTGCAGCAGCAATTCTCCTCCTCTTCTGTCGTGAACTACCTACAAATAATCATTTATTTATTTACACAAACTTATCGATAAATACTTACAAGAAGAATATAAAAAAGTAAACTGAATTAAACTTATTGTTCTGTATGTACTTCCTAGGAAGTTTGTATTTGTGCAGAATAAAACTATAACTTAAACACACCTGAATCAAAGTGATAAGGTGACGATTTTTCTGATGCAATTTCATAAGCTCCATTTCCAAAAGCTTCCACACTATTCCTCACGAGGATAGTTTTCTGCTTCAAAATTCACTGTCAGTCTCCTGTTGGTAAAAACAAACGAGGTAAATAACGACATGGGTATGTGAACTTGTGTACCGAGTTGGTATCAGCTTCTGCTGGGATAATATTTTTTTCTTGATTCCAGTAAGTTCCAGTAGGTTTGCACAAGGGTACATAGTAACGTCCATTTGGATGCTCTGCTGCAAGCTGCAACACTAACAACTCATTGAGAGGACGTTCATCTTCCCCACACCTGTTAACGTAAAAGTTTAAACTATTAAAGGAGAAAGATGAACATTGTAACATTGGTTAGAGATCCTTAAATTCATAGATAGGATCCTACCCGCCATATATTGCAATATCCATGCCTGCAGCAACAGCTGTATGAGAAAATCGTCCTTGTGGCTGTTGAAAATGTATATCAAGTTGAGTCCACGAAAAATTGCAAATATCAAAGATCCAAACGTCATTATAGTATCGTTTATCTCCAACTCCTCCAATGATATATACCTGCACATCATGCACAGCTCATACAATATCTTCTAAGGACAATTGACAACCAAAGAATCTGAGCATTTTAATTTAAACCTGATGTGGCTCTACGTAATGAGCTAAAATCCATGAATGAATTTAATTTTTATACATTCTCTAATTAAATAATTTTACAGTGTCAAATCAATCAGAATAACTTTTATCATAGATGACAATCAATTATTGAATGATAATGTAAAAGATATTTTCACTGACTTTGCATACACTGTTTACCCTTAGGTAACAAGCAAGTCCTATTAATAATGAATTTAAAAAACTTGCCTTTGTTCCAATGTTAACTGCAGCATGACCTGCCCTGACTCCCGGTGGAGAACCTTGAATCGTCAACTGTCATTGAAACGCGAAGAAGATGTTACTAAATCCCTTACAGTGGAAAATCTAACAATTTCCCTCTCCAAACTTTGAAGAAAATTATTGGTAATTATCATAGAAGAGAAGGGAGGAGCATACTCTAGACCAGGTCATTGTAGCCATATCAAGCATATGAACATTGCCATGATACTGATCACCAGAGTCTCCACCATACACAATAAGTTTGTCCCCAATTGCAAGGGTGCTATGACTGTCTCTGGGGACAGGCAAATCACCTTTCAACTCAGGGGAGGTCCAAGTCATGGTTCGAAGATCAAGAATGTGCAAATCATTTAAATAGTTAGCATGGCCTTCTCCACTACCACCGAATATCACTATCCTTTCATCACCAACCAGCGTGGCGGTATGGCTTTCACGTGGAGAAGGAGGAGCCCCTTTACATTCAGGTCGAAACCACTCTTTTGTAACAAGATCAAGTATGTGAATGTGATTCACCTTCTTCAACCCATTCGTGCCACCAAACACTATCATTTTATGCCCCACAAGAACAGCACTATGGCTGTCTCTCGGCCCTGGCTTCTCACCGGTAGTAGTAAGCTTGCTCCAGACCATTTTGTTAAGGTCCAGAGTGAGAACATCGCAAAAATGCAGCCCCCCACAGCAACCCTGAAATAAAAGGCTCAAACTTCATCGTCTTAAAGGCAAACCGTTAAAGCTTACCAAACCCACAATCTTAATCAGTAAAAATATATAAAATATTTCAGATTGTCCACTAATTTGGAGTTTGAAAGGCAATGTGACAGGACAAACGCCTATGTTGCTTTCATATGTAGAATTGCAAATGATAGAACAAAAAGAAAATGGTAATTGCAGCATTTTCTTAATCCAGTTCAACTTTGATTTGATCTTATGCACCAGCAATCTCAACCAAAATAATAAAATAATTTTATTTTCAATTGTGCTTAAATTTTTGCAAAAAAGTAAGAGGCCTCGGATTACCAAGACAGTGAAGCAGCACGGATTCTTTTTGGGTGCATGTTTTATAATACAGGGATGAGGGAAAAAAAAAAGGAGAAGAATGAAAAATGTGAATATCGCTATATTAAGTAAGCAGAAAGATGATGGTAACCCAAACTCGTATTGTCCCACTAATTACAGTAAGAAAAAATGAATTCAGTCAACTGTCTCCGAGAAAAATAGGTGATAAAGAGATTAGGAAAAAACTAAAATTCAGAGAAGAAAGTGCTTTGGTTCTTAGCCATATATAGGTAGTAATAACTCGGTGAACTTGAGAAAGAAATAAAAAGTACTGATTAATACTATAAACTAACCAAACTAATGAGAAAAATTCCCAGAGATGAAGAGACATAAGCATACAGAAAAAGCACCGTTTCAAAGAATTACAACATGTGGGGAGCAGTGTGCAGACATCATTAATGAGGACAAGCCAGTAAGGAACAGGTTCTAGATGAGATTAAGAAACTAACCAATGGTTTTTAGTTTCTTTTTTTGAGCAAAAGGGGTTTAAGTAAACACATACATACCCCAAAGACATACATAAGGCCCTTGGAGAAGCAAGCAGAGTGCCCCCATCTTTCAGAAGGATTGAAACCCAAAACCTTTGGATGCAGCCACATTGTTTTGTTGTTGGAAAGTTGAGGTACCGAAGAACTCATCTTTGAATGATGTTTCTGCGTGTGAGTATGAATGTGTGATGGGTAAGTTGAAGCTTAAAAAAGCATACAGGTTGAACACAGTAATTGACACAGATGAAGAAACAGTCGAGGACGAAGAGTCCTATGGAAAGAGAGATTGATTCAAAGAGGACATCAACAAGCCAAGTGATGTATCAACAATCAATATCAATAGACATGAAAAGATGGGCGCTTTCAAGTCCAAATCACTGTGGCAACCAACAGCAAGTGATGGATGTAGTGAAAACAACAATTTTTCTCTCCAAAGTATTAAAGTTCTTAAATAAATAAATAAATAAATATATATATATATATATATATATATACTCATAATATTCTAAAAAAAAAAATCATTAGCAAATAAATTAATTTGGAGAAGGCCAACTGAATGAAACTCGTATGAGAAATCTTGAATAAAATCTCGACTTTGGATGGAAGAAGTACTACGGTAAATCAAATTTTTAAAGTACCGATAAAGTTGAATATATCAGATCTTTAACGTGATAACAGAGTAGGAATTCTAACAAAGTAAGTAAATCAAGAAACAGGTTAAATAATTATAACTAAAAATAGATTTTTAATTAAAAAAATATTATTTTATTTTTGGTTAAAATGATTAAAAATACTTATTTTACAAGGCATTGACAATAATAAAATAATTAAAAGGTCCAAGAGCTTAGTTAATGTTGAGAATATGACACAGTACAACCAATGCACATACATAGTGTAGAAATACTGAGAACGCGTGACGTATTAGATAGATGTACAATGAATATATTGGTCGTGTTTCCCTGCTTGGCTGGATAAGCTTGACGAAGGTGAACTAGTAGTGATGTAAAATCATGGAACATGACTTGGGAGGAGAGAGATAAAGATAGCTTTACTACAATCAAAATAAATGTTTAATATTGTTTATTATATTTATGATTAATAAGTATTTTTAAAAATTTAAAAGTGTCAAATACTTAACTTATTTTGTATTTCTAATATCTTAACTTCTATTTCGAGAATACCTGCTAATAAACTTCTATTTAAATTTATGTTTACAACTCCGTTTTAAAAATAGTCTTCTTTAAATAATATTTGAAAAACATCAAATATATCATATTAAATATTTATAACTGTTTTGAAAAAGTTTAGTATTTTTAATATAATAAATAATTTTTAATCACATAGATAGTATGCACGTTAATTTAATAAACATAAATAATTTGTTCAATAAAATAAACATTTTATTCAATGAACAAATATATGTGTGTGTTTTGGTACGGCAAAATGTATTGTATAAGTGCATTTTATAATGAATTGCATTCTACATATACTATATAACATACATAAATGTTTAAGACTCTTATCCATCATTAAAAATCACAATATATAAAGTATTATATATATATATATATAAAAACTTATATTTAATCACGTAATGTTATGATTAAATGTAATATGTTTTTTAAAATATTTGATTGTAATAAATAAGTTTTATTAGAGACTACTTATATACAATAATGAGTTATAGATCTTAATTTTAGAATGGTACAAAATATATACTACTAAGTGTTATTCCGACAAATATAAGTATATTTATGTCATGTATACTTGACTAGTTAGTATTGAAGTGAAGATATATATATGTTAAGTGAGTTATTTTTATAACATCATCATTTATCATCTTAAGTATTTCTAATATCACTCACAATACAAACCCACATATTCATGTATACAAGCGGTCTACTAGGATCCATCACCCATGAAGAGTCACCCAAAAAAATATATGTCATGCATCTCCACATTAATCATGTATTCTTTTAGAATATATATAATTAGTCACACATTTTATAAATAAAATAATCACTACATGCATAAAAGTATGTATTGAAAATACAACTAATCACCATGAATCTGCACATTATTGCTTGAGTCGCTAGTTTGATTGAAATACCCGAAAGTGTCACCATCCAAGGATCTTCATCTTCACTAATTGTCCTGTCATTTAAGTGTCAATTGCTTATAGCAAACGCTTGTATCATATTTCATTACATCTAAAAACATGTATATCATCTTTACATGTAATGTTTAAGTATTAAAAATAGTCATTGAGCTATAAGACATATCGTCTTAGTGTCTTGTCAAACACTTGAGTGACATTCTTTTAGAGAATCATTGTTTCGACATTTTTCTCATTCAAACTTCAGGTTAACACTTAAATTATGCATCATTTCGTTTAAGTAACCAACACATTACTTAAATAATTAAAACACTTAGTATGAAATTTACAACATGTGACTTAAAAGTAATATTAAGTATCCTACTATAAAAGGATTCATATATTCCCATATTCATTCACAACGTTGTTCACAGTCTTAAACTACAAATATAACCAATACCATACAAAATTCTATTTCAAACTTCACATTATTCTCATGTCTTTAACTTTCTCACACACATTCTATAATATCATTTTCCAACAATTTCACTTAACAATTATCATATGGTATAAAAATATTATTAGCTCTCCTTAATTTAGTAGAAGTATGCTTTCAACATCAAATACTTTATAATACTTTGTATAACTCGAATAAATTGAGATTAAGTACTTAAAAACTCAATCTCATACTAATAATGTCCATCTTAATTATCATTAAAGAATACAATAAAAAAAACTCAAATAATAAAATTTAATAAGTTTCAAGCAATCTATTATTCACCAGTTTTTTTATACTTTAACATGACATTTAAAATTCATTTTAAGAATAAGAAAAGCGTAAAAAAGAGAAAGATTTGTAAAACTGAAGATTTTTGAATGAATCATCAACGTCTAACATCTAAATATATTGAATGTTTATATTTAACTTATAACAAATTTATTATAAGAGATATTAATTAAAAAAACGAAGTGTAAGAATATTTATACATGTCTCCTTTTTATACATTAAAAAACATAATGTTTAAAAATATATTTATTTAAGTAAAACTACACTCAAATTTCTCAATTAAACTTTAAGTTATTCATTTCCAAACATGAAAAGCTTGAAAAAAAAATCAAGAAACAAAAATAAGAATCTGGAAAGGAGTTGATGCTTTGAACCATGTAAATCTGCAAAAATATGTGTCCAAAAAATATTATATTTAATAGAAGTATTTGTGAAAAAAGTTATAATCAATAAAAGTATAATCTAATATATAGTTAATATTTACTAATTTTATATCTTATGTTAAAAGTATATTCAATTTATGTTTTTATATTATCAATTTATTATAATTATTTATACCTATATTTTAATAAAATATTAAATATATTAAACTTTTTCTTATATAATTCAGTCCAAGAATTTTGCTATTTTTTTTCTCTCCATCACTTTTTCTTCTTGAATTCCAAAAAACATCAAACTACAAATGTTGTGTATAACAAATTAGTTTAAAATAAATATTTTATTGGAAATACTGATTCGAATTTTTCAACAAAATTTAATTACGAGTAAAATTAATAAATACTCTATTTATAATTATAGAGAAAGAAGAAGAAACCTGAGTATATGTAAGTTTGTTTTACTAGGCTCATGCTTTGTCTAACTGAAAATGATGTAGTGCTGTGACCTAGGGTTGTTGGAAATGACAGGAAGTTGTTTTGAGTTGGAAGTCTTCTTGAAAACTTGATAAATGGCAGAGATAGGTATATAGGTAGCACTAGGTTCCTAGGTTCAGAAGAGAGATACCCTGCTTCTTAATAAACACAATTACTACAATAAACAATTGTTTTAAAAGTATATTTAATTTTGTTCAAAACAAATTATAAACTTTATTTTTATTGAAAATGCTAATTTTACTTTATTATTCACTTTTATTCAGCTTATTTGATAGTATTTTTGGTTAATAACATATTTTATATTAATAAAATAATAATATATATTAGTAATTAAATGATGTCCAGAAAGAATAATGATGTTAAAGTATCACTATTCATTTTTATTTATCCAATTATTAGTTCTTTTTTCTTTTCAAATAGAAAATTGTTTTCCCAGATTTTCTACTTTCATTAATGGGTGCCCAATTAAGCTGTAAAGGAAATTTCTATAAACATATTTTTGTTTTAGAAAATATAGCAATTGTTCAATGCCAACTACTTTTTTTTTAAAGAAATATTTTATAATATATACATATTTTACAATGGGAGTTACATATTGAATAAAACGAAACACTTTGACTCGACCAAATTTTTTTACCAAATAAATAATAAAATATAAAACATAAACGTTAAAAGAATTCGCATATATAATATTTTTACAAAAAGAATTTGTAAAAATAGAAAATATAAATTTCATAAGAGCAACATCTACAAATTCTTAATAACAAAAACTGTGATAAAACTTTAAAATAATTATTCTGGACAAACTTAAAATAGATAATTTGAATTTGTCTTTATGTTACACTTAATCAAATTATTTCATATAATAAAGATAAAAGAAGTTTGATTTTTTTTTTGTTATTTATAATTCTTTTACTTATCAAACTCCTATCCTACTAATAACATTCAACTTGAAAAAAAAGTGCAAATGACACAAATAGAAGAATAACAACTATACTTTGAGATAAAACTATGGCTTGTCATGGTGACCCTTTGTATTACTCCTAAATAAAAGATGTTATTTGTTATAAAACCCCAAGGCTCAGTATAAGAGTCTATAAATATCTTTTTATGAAGATTTTCTCAAAGGATAAATGGATAAAGAATAAATCACAATTAATTGTATGTCTTAATTGACCACGCATAATATGAAGCTTTGCATCTTTAAATTTTTACGTGTTTAAACTTTTAAATTACACACTCAAGGTAAATCATAAATTATTTATTGTGAAACTACAAAGGAATTTACCAAAAGAATTGGAAAATTTCCACAACAATGAAGTAATTAAGAGGATACACTAGCTTAACAAATTAATAGTTAACTTTGATTGGGATTTTCATACTACTGCACTGTTTATCATAAAGACGCCAACTAGTTTTACCAAAATTTTCTAAACTCTTTGTCTTAAAACTAATACAATCGACACAAGAATTGTATAATCATTACCAAATATCACCATCCTACTTGTTTTTCCAAGGAAAATGTTCCTTAGAATGCAAAAAGTTGTCTACGTAAACTAAGAATTTCATGTTACTTGTAAAACCTTATTTATTTAATCATTTGAGGAAAGGATTTGAAGTTAATGAGAAATGATAATTGTGTTTTGAGTTATATTTTAAATGTTGTAAATAGAAAAATAATCAATCTCTTTCTTCATGACATTAAAAGTAACATACCCTCTAAAATATTAATTCATTAATTCTTATATGCTTTTTCTTTAGATTTATTTGATCATATTTCTTTTCTAACCTACAAGTTATGAAATAGTTGAAAGTAAATCCAATAAATTCAAAGGGTTTAAATGGAAAAAGTCTGTACATAATAAATTCAAAAAATTAAATAACAATAATTTAGAGGACATAAATTTGGTTTTTAAGAACAAATTAGTGACCCAAATAACTCAAGTTTAACCCAAAATTATATCATATACATAACACATACTAGGAGTAATATTTCATGCCATTCATAGAGACATTCAATATTACATTAAATAAGTGAAGACTCAAGTAAAGTGATTTAAATATAAAAAAGAGGATAATATATTGACACACGACAATCAAATCTTAATGAAAAATTAAGGAAAATATCAGTTACGGAAAACAAGTGAAATGACCAAAAAAATGAAGGTTACAAGGTTCTTATATTTTGAAATTAATTATACTTCGTTTAAGAAAACAAGAAAAAAAAAGGTTGAAAAGCTTAAATGAGAATGATAAAACAATAATGTGTACGTTAAAAAAACACACTATACAAAGTAATTGTAGACATAAAGATATTTGGGTGCGACGGCAATAAACAAAAAGATAGTGAAAAATTGGTTAAGATAGATTTGTTAATGAGAAAATTAAATCACATTGTTTTATTTTTACATAAAAAGTGAACTAAAAAGATATTGAAAGCATTTGTTTAAATAATTTTACAATAAATAGTACCCTTCACCTTTTGATGTTTAACCAAATCATGGACAATATTTTCCTTATGTAAGTTTAGTAAAACAATATATATATATATATATATATATATATATATATATATATATATATATATATATATATACACACACATATAAATTTATTTTATATATATATTTAATTATTTTTTTTTTTT
>Ga0099825_1007120_pt1 | contig 13715 bp, 10 predicted proteins | sample SiratroredBW_FD_76838 | JGI IMG/M metagenome (GOLD analysis project Ga0099825, IMG submission 76838) | Root nodule microbial communities of legume samples collected from California, USA - Siratro red BW | ecosystem: Host-associated > Plants > Roots > Nodule | place: USA: California | collected... | reverse complement strand
TTTTTAATAAAACATATATTATAAATCTTTCTTATATTAATAAAAAATAGTATCTATATAAAAAAAAAAAAATATTTATATATTTTTTTATATATATATATATATATATATATATATATATATATATATATATATAAGTCTACATATAAGTCTACATATTAAATTGCACAAAATTTTTTACAATATTTTATATTGATATCCAAAGTACATAAAATGTAAATAATGCTATACAATACATCACATTCAAGTATTTATCGAAGGAATGAATAAAATGCTTTGAACCCAAATTTCATCACACTTAAAATTAAAATTAATCTCTACATGTTAACAAACTATAAAACAAACACTATTTATAATAAATCTCAAACTTGAAGTAAAGTTTGCTCAATGCGTACATGAATAAAAATTTAAATTTAAATAAAATCTCTAATATAAATACAAATCACCAAATACACATTCATATATTTTAAAGCAATCAAGCCAAACAAGAAAGTACGATCACATTCCATTAAGATTACGAGTGTGGGACTAATAAATTAATTTCAATATATCTAAAGATTTTTAAACATTTAATCATAGGGACCTAAATAATTTTGTCCTTACAATTATACCATCAAAATTTAATTTTTATATTACCTTAAGTACAACAACGGCAAGAAGATGTGATGATGTGATATGATATCGTATACTTTGCGGTCAGAGCGAGATATAGGAATCTTGAGGAAGCATAATCTTAAATTATAGATTTACGAGTCATTTTACTTATATGTCGGAGATCTTATCCATCACTTACGAGTATAGAACTTCCACCGTTAGATTGCTATTTCCTAAAACACACAGTCTCTAGCATTTTCATCCTGTGAGTCAGAACTTGCAAGATGGCTGAGGTTGTACTCAAAGGTGTGCTTGGAAGTTTGACCTCTCTCGTTGAAACAGAGCTGGGATCATTTCTGGGTTTCAGTGGAGAAAAGGAAAAGCTTGAAAGCATGTTTATTGCAATCAAAGCTGCTCTTGAAGATGCTGAAGAGAAGCAATTCTTAGACAAAGCTACAAAGGATTGGGTGGGAAAGCTGAAAGATGCAGCTTACGAGCTTGATGACATCTTGGATGAGTGTGTCTATGAACAATTGCGGCTGGAACAAGAACAGGAAGGAGAAGTCAGGTGTTGTGTATCAGAAATGGTACTAAGTTCTTCCTTATCCTCTTTTCATCCCATCAATATCTGTTTTCGTTACAAGATTGCGAAAAGAATGAAGATGGTAAGTGAGAGATTAGATCGAATTGCTAGTGAAAAGAACCAGCTTCGTTTGACTTCGACGGTTCAAGAGGAAAGCCGTGGAGTCCCTGAGTGGCGCGACAAACCTTCTCACTTGTCACTGAACCAAAAGTCTACGGAAGAGAGAAAGATATAAAAAAAATTGTAGATTTTTTGGGAGGTGCTGCTTCTCGAGCTGAGAATTTACCAGTCTATCCGATCGTGGGTCAAGGCGGAATTGGGAAAACAACGCTGGCAAAACTCATCTTCAACCACAAGGATCTCAACGATTTTGAGTTAAAAATTTGGGTATGTGTTTCTGAAGATTTCGGTCTGGAGAGAATGTTAAAAGCTATCATCCAAGCCGCAACTAACAAGGAGGTCTGCAAGGATTTGGGTCCGGAGCCAATGCAAAGAAGACTTAGAAATCTGCTTGCAGGAAAAAGATACTTGCTTGTTTTGGACGACGTGTGGGATGTTATGAGACAGAATTGGGAGAAGAATTGGCAGATGTTGAGATTTGTACTGGACTGTGGGGAAAAGGGTGCTTCAGTTTTGGTCACCACTCGCTTTTCAAAAGTTGCAGAAATCATGGGAACAGTAAAACATCCCCATAGATTATCAGAGCTATCCGTAGATTATTGCTGGGAATTGTTTAAAGACCAAGCCTTTGGAGCAGACGAGGTAGAACCAGAAGAGCTTGAGGTGATAGGAAGGGAGATAGTAAAGAAGTGTGGAGGAGTGCCTCTCGCAGCAAATGCAATAGGAGGTCTTCTACGCTTTCACAGAAACAAGGATAAGTGGCTCAATATTATGAAAAGTAACCTTTTGACGTTATCACCCAATGAGAAGTCCATAATGCCTGTCCTTAGACTAAGTTACCTGAACTTACCAATTGAACTCAGACAATGTTTTACTTATTGTGCAATATTTCCCAAAGATGAACGCATAGAGAAGCAATATTTAATTGAACTTTGGATGGCTAATGGATTCATTTCATCTAATGGAAGGTTAGATGCTGAAGATGTTGGTGATGATGTATGGAATGAATTATATAGGAGATCATTTTTTCAGGATATAGAGACAGATGAATTTGGAAAAGTGAAGAGTTTCAAGATGCATGATCTTGTTCATGATCTTGCACAATTTGTTGCTGAAGAGGTTTGTTGCCTTACAGACGAAGATAGTGTATTTGTTTTATTTGAAAGAAAAAGAGTCTACCATCTCTCAGACTATCGGTGGTGGCTCCATTCAACCCAGTTGCATCAAATCAAATCTTTAAGGACTTATGTAGATAGCAGAACAACTGATGAACTTTCTACTGACGTGTTGAAATGCTATTCTTTACGACTGCTTCACTTAAGTCGATGGAAAGAATTGTCATCATCTATTGGTAATTTGAAACATCTAAGATACTTGAATCTTTCTTATGGTGAGTTCAAAACTCTTCCAGAATCCATATGTAAATTACTGAATTTGCAGATGTTGAAATTAGATTATTGTTACAGTCTGCAAAAACTGCCTGACAGTTTGGTACGCTTAAAAGCTCTGCAAGAGTTGTCTCTTAAAAACTGCAGGTCTCTATCAAGATTGCCACCTTATATAGGAAAGTTAAATTCTCTAAGGAGTTTATCCATGTACTTTGTTGACAAGGAAACAGGGTTCCTTATGACAGAACTAGGACCACTCAAGCTTAAAAGAGAGCTTCACATTAAACATCTGGAGAGAGTGAAAAGTGTAAATGATGCCAAAGAAGCCAATATGTCAAGTAAGCAACTGAATAAGCTGACGTTGACATGGGGGAGATTCAGAGAGGGTAAATTAGAAGGAAATGCTGAGGAGGTTCTTGAAGTCCTTCAACCTTGTAGTGAGACACTTAAGAGTTTGAGAGTGGAAGGGTACCAAGGTGCCCGTTTCCCAGAATGGGTGTCTAGTCCTTCTTTCAGAAACTTAACTTATCTAGTGTTGTGGAGTTGCAGAAATTGCATACAACTTCCCCTGTTGGGAAAACTACCTTCCCTAAAGAGGCTAAACATAGTATGGGCAGAATATGTAAAATACGTGCACGAGGAGAGCTGCGATGAAGATGTAACTTTCATGGCTCTAGAATATCTATCGCTCTGCAGGCTGCCAAGCCTAGTAAGGTTATCACATGAGGATGGGAAAAATCTGTTTCCGTGCCTTTCCACACTTGAAATTGAAGACTGTTCTAACTTTATGCCAGAGGAAGCGTGGCTGCAGGGGTTGCAGTCTCTCAAGAAATTGAAAATGAAGATGTGTCCTAAGTTGCAAGTGCGGGCAGGTCTGAAATGCCTAACCTGTATTGAGGATTTGACGATTGAGAGATGCGAAGAGGTGGAAGGTTTACAACATATGACCGACTTGAAGAAGTTAACATTAAGGAATCTTCCAAATATAGAATTCTTGTTTCAACAATTAAGCTTTGGAGAGCTTCCCTTGCTTCGTGAAGTACGCATTGTTGAGTGTTACAAATTGATGCGTCTTCCAACAAGCCTAAGCCTCAGCAGTCTGGAAGAATTGAGTATTATTGGTTGCAATCCTGAGTTAAAGAAGCGATGTGAGAAAGAAATTGGAGAGGACTGGCCAATAATAGCTCACATTCCCCGTCTCTATACATTCTGAATATTATGATTGGTGTGCCTGTGCAGTGCAGATATATATTGTGGCTCCTGTTTCTCACTTTCTATTATTTGTTATCCACTTTCCAACTTAAAAAAGTTGAAGACTTGTGTTTGTATAATTTAAACTCTTAACAAGACTGCTTCTTCCAGTTTGGTAATGATTTGCATTTGAGTTTGCAGAAAATTTAAAGACGATTTGATTTTCACAATCTTAGTGATTTGATTCCATACATTTTTTTACAATGTTTTTGTTTCTAAAATTTCCTCTTAGAAAAGGGCCATTTGTGCTTTTAAATGTGGCAGTGTAGAAGGCAATATACCTTATGTTGAAGTTCAACCTTTACTTAGGAATTGGAGTGACATCGACATCTATTGACCGCTTGGTTACGGAGGCTTTGATACCATGCTCATGATAGATTATAAAGATTTAGATAAAGGCCCGTGCATTTATTTATATCAGAGGTCCTTATTTTCCTTTATTAATTTATAATCTTCATTATTGTTATTGTTAATGTTGTTCTTGTTCTTATTATTAATAATAGAACAATTCTTGCTACATCCTTACGTACTTCTCGAAGATGGAGCAATTATGAAAAACCTGCTCTTTGTTTTGATCAAGTGCAATCTTAGTTTATTTTTTTGAACTCTGATATCTCAGAAATAAAAAATTTGTAATGAACTATTCAATTTACAGTCTTATTTCTATGTCAGAATAATGTGAAAGAAGGTAGACATGTAGGGTAGCAGGCTAACAGCTAGCCATGCCTTTGCTTATATAATTATGGACTACTTTTTCTTTAAACGAGTCATTAAAATTGTTGGCATCATTTCCTGGAGGCTTTGTTATTGACTGATCAATGGTTGTTTATATCACATGTTCTGTAAGTATCATCGTTATTTCCTTCTAACATTTCATAATCATTACTGTTGCACAATTTGAGTTTGATGCGCATAAATAGCATATCTGTATTTGCTATTTTGCTTATGTTTATGAGGCTGTTTTCAATCAAATATAATATTGAATATTATACCAGAAAGAACAAGTCAAATATTTTATTGGAGCCTGGTTCACTGTTTTAGGTACTATAATTCCTTTGGAATAAGTTCAATATGCTGCGTGTCGCTCTTGTGGCTAGTTGCATATCCATTCAAGTGCAGATGAGAAGTACAATGGATTATTATAAAATAGACATACAACACAGCCATATTTGTTCACTGTTTGAGCTTGTGTAATCTGCAATCCTACATAGCATATGCAGAATGACATGAATAGCTATGACGCAGATATCCTCTCTGAGACTGTATTTGCTAGAATATATTCATTTCACTTTTGCCGCAAAGAACCACGGACTAAAGATTAAGAAGCTTATGGCTTACGTAGCCAACCATGATAGACCTGTGTTTGAGATATGTTTATAACCCATCTCTATCCTCTCTCAAACAGATAAAACACTATAACTTTGTTGACAGTTAGTACCGAACATTGAATCATTATAATACACTAATTTATAAATATTGTATTTAACTATTCACAATCAATATCCTTGGTCACTCATCACAGTGCTTATGTGACATATTGGTGAATAACCCTAGCATTGAGAAGCTCCAGTTAAACAGTGCTGACTTGGGTGATGAGTTTAGCTTGGTGATTTGTATTTTTCATAGGATGGCTACCAAATGGAACTAAGAAATGGTAATTGTATTATGCAGTGTGCGAAAGCTATTGCTGAAATATTGAAGAAAAGTTCAAATTTGCGGGTTCTTGAACTGAATAATAACATGATTGAATATTCTTAATCGAATTTACCTAAGCTTATTGTAAGAGCGTAGAAGTGAGTGTCCAAATATTATTTTAATTTGTTTCTTGGAAATGGAGGCAGGGATTTTGAAGTCTAGCTGGAGCCGTTCTTGAGAATAACAGTATACGAAATATGCATCTCAAGTGAGTAAGATTGTCACATTAAGTATTCTCCCCAAAATTTTGAGGAAGTAGCAGTTTCATACTTGTAATGTTACAATTCCGTTGGAATTGTTTTTGACTAAATCTTTATGTTCGTTACTTTATTCTTTCGCTCTTTTGTGAATTCTTCCAACATTTCTCACTATTCCAAAACATGTGCTGTATAGAACACAATGTTTTCATGAATTTTCATACAGAACACCTGAAATTCCAAAATGCATCTTAGAAAAATTGAGAGCTAATCCTCAACATGTATGATCTTGTCACAATTACAAAATATTGCTGCATAATCCAGAAAAATATTTGGCTGCAGCTTAAACAAGAACACTTTACCCTGAACTTTAATATATGAACAGGAACTTCATTTGCATGGAAATTTTATTGGAGATGAAGAAATCCGTTCTTTGATGGCGGGATTATCTTCAAATAAAGGTGAACTTGTACTAATGTCTGGTCTTGACTGTCATTTATGCTTTCACAATTCCACTTTAGTATTAACTGACAAGAGTATTTATGTCCAAATTGCCATACCTGAGAAAACTTATGTTTTGGTTTTCCCTTAGTATTCACAGTAATAACTACTACAACAAAATTAACAGTTCTGCAAAGACAGATTTCTAAGAGGACAATTAGTTCTGATTATATTCGTTAGCTGGTTGTGTATAATTGTCAGGGAGCCGAAAAAATTGCAGCTGCTTTAAAGCAAAATCGGTCAATAACAACATTGGATCTGGTAAGAGATCCTAATTTGTTTCCTTTATGTTTGCTCTTTGTACATGGCTTGTCACTCCCCCTGCTCTGGTCATTAACAAAAGAAAAACAGAAAACAATACCACAATATCGATTTTGAACTTGCGAGCGAACGGACTGTGAGATGAAGTTTGCTTTTAGTAAATTGACTTTTTCGTTTTTTATCTTTGTCGTGTTGTTTGTATTCTCTATACACTGACACAGGTTTTTTCTCATTCTAAGTTAGAACTTAGTTATACACTGACACAGGTTTTTTCTCATTCTAAGTTAGAACTTAGTTGTAAGTTAACCCCGTTGGACCAGATGAAGCCAAGACTTTTAAAGTAGATCAATTTTTTCTTTTTTCGTATATGTCTCCGGCAAGAACTAGTAATAGTTCGTTCAGATAAATTTTTAGAGTTATTTATTGACGGACGGAAAGTATAGAAATTTATGTGTACCGTCGCCATAAAACTTTTATATTGTTGCTTCCACGAAATTTGAAAGTAGCACGAGTTATTGGTTGAGAGACTCGAAACTTTAACCAGGTTACATTAATTAATTTCGAGCACATCACCTCATGCAAGTAAATTATTCCAATTAAGCAGAGTGTGAGGTGTCGTGGAACATGTCCGTTATGCATGTCAACGAATCAAACTAGATCTGAATGCACATTAAAAATACCATAAATACATTTCTTAGAGAGTAGTTGTTGACTTCCCAACCCTTTGCAAAATCCCAAAACTTATCATTGCATTTCCATTTCCGAAGCATACAGTCTCTCGCATTTTCATCCATTGAACCAGAACCTGCAAAATGGCTGAGGCTGTACTGAGAGGTGTGCTTGGAATTTTGACCTCTCTCGCTGCACCAGAGCTGGGATCATTTCTGGGTTTCAGTGGAGAAAAGGAAAAGCTTGAAAGCATGTCACTGCAATCAAGGCTGTTCTTGAAGATGCTGAAGAGAAGCAATTCTCAGACAAAGCTACAAAGAATTGGGTGGGAAAGCTGAAAGATGCAGCTTACGAGCTTGATGACATCTTGGACGAGTGTGTCTATGAACAATTGCGGCTGGAACAAGAAGAAGAAGAAGGAGAAGTCAGGTGTTGTGTATCAGAAATTGTACTATGCTCTTCCTTATCCTCTTTTCATCCCATGAATATCTATTTCCGTTACAAGATTGCGAAAAGAATGAAGATCATAAGTGAGATATTAGATCGAATTGCTAGTGAAAAGAACCACCTTGGTTTGACTTCGAGGGTTCAAGAGGAAACCCGTGGAGTCCCTGAGTGGCCCCAAACCTTCTCACTTGTCACTGAACCAAAAGTCTAGGGAAGAGAGAAAGATATAAAAAAAATTGTAGACTTTTTGGCAGGTGCTGCTTCTCGTGCTGAGAATTTACATGTCTATCCGATCGTGGGTCAAGGAGGACTTGGAAAAACAACGCTGGCAAAACTCATCTTCAATCACAAGGATCTCAAAGATTTTCAGTTAAAAATTTGGGTATGTGTTTCGGAAGATTTCGGTCTGGAGAGAATGTTAAAAGCTATCATCCAAGCTGCATCTGAGGAGGTCTGCAAGGATTTGGGTCTGGAGGCAATGCAAATAAGACTTAGAAAGGAGCTTTCAGGAAAAAGATATTTGCTTGTTTTGGATGACGTGTGGGATGTTAAGAAGCAGAATTGGGTGGAGAATTGGCGGATGCTGAGATCTGTACTGGACTGTGGGGCAAAGGGTGCTTCAGTTTTGGTCACCACTCGTTTTTCAAATGTTGCAGAAATCATGGGAACAATAAAACATCCTCACAGATTATCAGAGCTATCGGTAGATTATTGCTGGGAATTGTTTAAAGACCAAGCCTTTGGCGCAGACGAAGTAGAACCCGAAGAGCTTGTGGTGATAGGAAGGGAGATAGTAAAGAAGTGGGGAGGAGTGCCTCTGGCAGCAAAGGCAGTTGGAGGTCTTCTACGGTTTCATAGAAATAAGGATAAGTGGCTGAATATTATGGAAAGTAACCTTTTGAAGTTATCACCGGATGAGAAGTCCATAATGCCAGTCCTTAGACTAAGTTACCTGAACTTACCAACTGAACTCAGACAATGCTTTGCTTATTGTGCAATATTTCCCAAAGATGAAGGCATAGAGAAGCAATATTTAATTGAACTTTGGATGGCTATTGGATTCATTTCCTCTGATGGAAGGTTAGATGCTGAGGATGTTGGTGATGATGTATGGAATGAATTATATAGGAGATCATTTTTTCAGGAAATAGACATAGATGAATTTGGTAAAGTTTGGAGGTTCAAGATGCATGATCTTGTTCATGATCTTGCACAATTTGTGGCGGAGGAGGTTTGCTGCATCACAAACGACAATGACACAGGTGCTTTAGTTGAAAGAAAAAGAATCCACCATCTCTCAGACTATCGACGGGAGGTTCGTCCAACTCAGTTGCATCATCAAGTGAAGTAGTTAAGGACTTGCATAGCTCCAAAAGTGGAACTATCTCCTGGCGTGTTGAAATGTTGTTCTTTACGGCTGCTTCACCTAAGAGTAGAGAAAGAATTGTCATGTGCAATTGGTGATTTGAAACATCTAAGCTACTTGAATCTTTCTTATGGTAACTTCAAAACTCTTCCAGAATCTCTGTGTCAACTACTGAATTTACAAATACTCAAATTAGATTATTGTTTTAAACTCGAAAAGTTGCCATACGGTTTGGTACGCTTAAAAGCCCTGCAACAACTGTCTCTTAAAGGCTGTATGATGCTTTCAGTAACTCATGTAGGGAAGTTAAGTTCCTTAAGGAATTTATACACGTACATAGTTGGCGAGGAAAGAGGGTTCCTTTTGGCAGAACTGGGGCCACTCAAGCTTAAAAGAGATCTTGATATTGAACATGTGGAGAGAGTGAAAAGTGTAAATGATGCGAAAGAAGCCAATATGTCAAGTAAGCAACTGAATAAGTTTGACATTGGCATGGGAGAGAAGTGGAGAGGGGGAATTAGAAGGAAATGATGAGGAGGTTCTTGATGAGAAGGTTCTTGAAGCCCTTCAACCTTGTAGCGAGACACTTGAGAGTTTGATAGTGGAAGGTCGCTTCCCAGAATGGATGTCCAGTCCTTCTTTCAGATATTTAACTTATCTGGAGCTGTGGGATTGCATAAATTTTGTACAACTTCCGGTATTGGGAAAACTACCTTCGCTGAGGAGGTTGGAGATAAGTTGGGGAAGATGTGTAAAATACGTGTGCTACGATGATAGTGTAGCTTTCATGGCTTTAGAATATCTATCACTCCGAAGTCTTCCAAGCCTAATAAGGTTATCAAGTGAGGATGGAGAAAACCAGTTTCCGTGCCTTTCCACACTTGAAATTGAAGATTGTCCTAACTTTTCGCTGCAAGGCTTGCAATCTCTCAAGAAACTAAAAATGAAGGGGTGTCCTAAGTTGAAAGTGTGGACAGGCTTGCAATGCCTAACCTGTATTGAGGATTTAACGATCGAGAGATGCGACTAGGTGGAAGGATTACAACATATGACTGCCTTGAAGAACTTAACATTAAGTAATCTTTCAACAGAATCCTTGACTGACTGCTTTGAAGAGCTTCCCTGGCTTCGTGAAGTACGCCTTCTTCAGTGTTACAAATTGATGCGTCTTCCAACAAACCTAACACTATGTAGTCTGGAAACATTAATTATTATTGGTTGCAATCCTAAATTAAAGAAGCGATGTGAGAGGGGAACCGGAGAGGACTGGCCAATAATAGCTCACATTCCCCGTTTATTTATAGAGTAGCCAATAATAGCTCACATTCCCCGTTTATTTATAGAGTAATGTTATTTTAACACTGATACGTGGCATGACATTCATATGACACTGCTGATGTGACAAAAATATTAGTTTTTTAAGTCAGTGTGTAAAGCGACCGAAGGTAGCCCAAAAGTCGTTCCCACCCAAAGCACTTTAACTCTCTCTCTCTCTGCCACTCTCTCTCTCTCTCTAGCTCTCTCGCACTATCTGAAGCTCTCTCACTCTGTCTGCACTTGCTTGCTCTCTCTGTGTTGTCTCACTAAAGGTTCGTCCACCTCAACGATTCGTCGTCGATATAAGCTAAAGGTTAGTTTTTTATGTCATTTATGTTGGAAAAGGAAGTAAAGGTTGCTCTTTTAAGTGATTTTTGATGGAAAATGATGTTTTTTTTAATTTTTCGTTTGATTTTAAAGTTTGGGTTTTTATGTGATTTTTGATGGAAAGTGAAGTATTTTTGGTCGTTTAACAATTTTGTTCTTGGTCGTTGCTAGAATAAAAAAGGTTTTTGCGTTTGTTGTTTGATTTCCGTTGGTGGTTGAAGTAAAGTTTGGTCTTTTATGTGATTTAGAGTGTTCTTCTTGGTTGTTGGTAGAAAAGGAATGTTTTTTGTAAGGGTTTTAGGTTTGTAATGTTTGAATCCGTTTGTTTTGGCAAGTGATGAACACATGTGTGTTGAGTCGCCAAAACATGCACTAAGGTGTCCCCTCCCTCATTAAAGAAGGGGTAACCGCTGATTAATGCAGAGTTAGAACCATTATTAATGCACACAGGTTAATTTGTGAAAATGGTCATTTAACTAAACTTGGATGTTTTGCTTTGGTGTTTGAACATTGATGACTGGAAAGGGAAAAAATGTTTTTAATGGTCGTTTTACAGTATTGTTGTTGGTTGTTGGTGGAAAAATATGTATGTATACTCCACGGTTTGTAATAGTTTAGTTATACTTTTATGGTTATCTGTATTTTTGGTTGAGTTGGTCACATTTTAATTTAGTTTATCATGGTTTATTTGCAGTCTGATCTTCACAGTTTTCGACAACAACTTGTGTATCAATGGGTTGTCCATGAGGATAATTGCAAATGCCAAACTGTGTTGTCTGTTGTCAATTTGATCAGTTTAAGTTCAGAACTTGCTATTATTCCCTATCACAGTAGTACATGATTGTTGTAATTGTTTGTATAGAACTGTATTATTTTAGCATTTGTTGCTAATATGTAGTCCTGTAAAAATTGTTACAATTATTGTTGTTAATATGAAGTACTGTAAATATTGTTATAATTATTGTTGTTAATATGAAGTACTGTAATATGATTATTTTGAGTGCAATCGCCAAAACTACAACTGGGGTATCTCCTCTTTAAGTCATGGGTAACCACTGCGACGATGTAATGTGAAAAATCAATATTAAGGAAGAGAGGTCATTAAAATGAACATGATGTAGTCAATAAAAGCGTGATTAATCCTCATGACAACTTAATTTGAAAAAAATGGTCTTTATGAAGAGGTTTGATATCAGTCCCCAAAACTACAACTAAGGTGTCCCCTTGTTAAGTCATGGGTAACCATAGTGTTGATGGAAGCCAAAAAACTAGTATTAAGGCATAGGGTCATTAAAATGAACATGATGTGGTCAATGAAAGTGTGATTAATCCTCATGACAACTTTCTTTGAAAAAAATGGTCCTTATGAAAAGGTTTGATATCAATCGCCAAAACTACAACTGAGGTATCCCCTCGTTAAGTCATGGATAAGCACTGCGGCGATGTAATTTGAAAAATCAATATTAAGGCAGAGAGGTCATTAAAATGAACATGATGTAGTCAATAAAAGCGTGATTAATCATTATGACAACTTAATTTGAAAGAAATGGTCTTTATGAAGATATTTGATATCAGTCGCCAAAACTACAACTGAGGTGTCCTCTCGTTAAGCCATGGGTAACCATTGGGCTGATAGAAGCCAAAAAACCAGTATTAAGGCAGAGAGGTCATTAAAATGAACATGATGTGGTCAATGAAAGCGTGATTAGTCCTCATGACAAATTTCTTTGAAAGAAATGGTCTTTATGAAGAGGTTTGATATTAGTCACCAAAACTACAACTGAGGTGTCCCCTCGCTAATCCATGGGTAACCATTAGATTGATGTCTTCATGTGTTTCCAAACCCAATCAATCCTCAACCCAGTACTTATTGTCATTTTTCCCCAGCACACAGCACATCCCTTCATTCTCAAAACCTTCAACCCTTAACAAAAATCATACAAATAAAAGTCTTTCTCAAAATCCTAAACCGTGAAACCAAATAAAGATTTTCTTTTTCATTAAAAATCTCATAAAAGAGCAACCTTTACTCCACAAACCTAAAGTCCATACGTAAATCATACAAGATGAACATTTAAATGATGAAAAATAGTTCATTTTCCATGAAAACCTCATAAAAGATTCACCTTTAACAACTTTTGATGGAAAACGGAAGAAAAACACCCACGGAAAAGACGAGAGCAGAGATGATAGCAGACAAAACAAAGGTACAGAGACGAAAGCAGGGAGATGAAAAGGAGAATGAAACGGGAGTGGAGATGGGAGCAGAGGCAGAGAGAGCGAGAGAGTGAGAGGAGTGCAGAGAATAGAATGAATGAGTGCCAAACTTGTATTTTCAAGTTTCAGAGACAAAAACCAAATTTGCTCTTACAACACACGCTACCAAAAATGACGTGTTACCTAAGATGTTTTGACAAAAATACTCCAGTGTCAAATGAGGTAAAAATCCAACTATGTCAAAAAATAATATTACTCTTATTTATATTTTGATTATTATGATTGGTGTGGCTGTGCAGTACAGATATATATTGTGGATCGTGTTCCTTACTTCCTATGTAAATAGAAGAACAGAGTTTTATTTCTTATATTTAGAACATTTTTATTATTTTTTGCTATTAACTTTCCAACTTAAAAATGTTGTTGTATAATTTAAACTCTCAACTTCACAAGACTGCTTCTTCCCTTTGGAAGTGATATGCATTTGGGTTTGCTGAAAATTTAAAGAGGATGTGATGTTCACAGTCTTTACCGATTTGATTCCACGCATTTTTTTTACAATGTTTTAAACTTCGAAATACTTTATATTAAAATTTTATTTATTTTATAGTGTTTTGGTAATTTTAAAAGTAAAGACTGCTATTTTTAATTAATTTAATCTTTTGTTTTAAACTTATATTTTTTTAATTTTTTGTTTTATTTCTTAATAATAACTTTTATTTGAATTTGCGAGAAAGTAGGAGATACAGTGTTTGTGACGCATAATAATAATAATAATAATA
>Ga0099825_1007119_pt1 | contig 13716 bp, 7 predicted proteins | sample SiratroredBW_FD_76838 | JGI IMG/M metagenome (GOLD analysis project Ga0099825, IMG submission 76838) | Root nodule microbial communities of legume samples collected from California, USA - Siratro red BW | ecosystem: Host-associated > Plants > Roots > Nodule | place: USA: California | collected... | reverse complement strand
ATAATAATATATTTGTTGTTATTATGATAAAAAAAATACCGAGGAACTAAAAGAAAAGTTTGAAAATATTTCAAAGACCTAAACTAAAAAGAAATACAAATCAATATATCATTTAAGAACTTAAATAAGAATATTTAAATTTAAATAAAAAGTATTGAATACTTAAAATAAAACCAATTAATTATACATGATCAACCTCAAATTTGTTCAAGTGAAAAGGCACAAGTTGTAAACTACCGTTCTAGTGGAATCACCCCTTAATTGAATTACTTTCTTTTAATGTCTTATTTTATATATTATTGTTTCATGATGGTAAAATTGCTCTTCAAAATTATATTTTCATAGTAAAATAATACCATAAAACTTAACAAAGTAGTCATTGTTGTATTAGTTAAATAGTTAGGGACTAAAATAAATAACTTATTTTAAAAAAATTAATAGACAGTGTCTCATGCATTTAAAGATCAAATTGATAATTCATCCCAAGTTTTTATAAATTTATATAAACTTCTTTCAATGTTTTCTAAATGGAAGACAATATCTTACAAAGACGGAAACATAACAGACCAAGATCTGCGAGATTTGAGTCTAATCTGTAAACTTATTAATGTAAGTAGAATGCAAGATAGAATAATCGGCGAGACTAATAAATTTATTAACATAAACATCATCATCATTATTATTGTTAAACAAACTAATCGACCAGGCCAAGCAAATTGTTTATGTAACCAAAGATTTGTGTTTTTATTTTATTTAAAGAAGCTTTAAAAATATTTTAGCCATATTTTTCAATAAACAGTTCTGAACAGAGTCTTATTTTCATCCCTATGATTACTCCACGTTCCAACTTTTGGAATTTAAGTATTGGTAAATGTAAATAAGATATATGATGTTGATGTTGATGTTCATGTTCACACATATACTTGGTAGGTTTGGAATGAAAGTAAACCAATTCGAGAAGGTCCAGCTAATCCAATGGATAAAAGCCATTTGCAAATGAAGTTTCCTTCAAACTTCCAACAACCATAGTTTTCCTCGTCTCAGAATATCTGACGAGAAAATTCGAAATCAAATTGAGCGTGGCAAGAACATGTGCGCATCATTAATATGAATTCAATGGCATGTCAATGATCGTACTCTTAGCTGCCACGCCCAATTATAAATCGATTGTGAAGCTATTTTCTTGGGTTGTTAATTAAAAATTGTTGATGAAGAGAACTATATGTCTTCAATTTTGATCTATATTCTGTGTGTTTTCTCTACAAGTCCCAAGCATGTAACAAAGGAAGGAAGCAGGAAAGGTGAGGACATGTACGGATTGACGACACTATTCTCTTCACACATGCATTATCATTGGGAATTGCAATTGTGACTGCTAAATTGTTATTATTAATCAATTTTATTCTCACAAATTGTTTACTTTAAATTCAAAATAAAGGTATCGCAACACACATTTCTAATATATTTGATATCTGATTATATTGTACCTAATGATTGTTGCATACCCGAAGGATCAAAAGTGACCAGTTAATACTTAAAGCCATGTTAAAAAGGTTACTCATCTAAATAAGTTTTGACTTTTTTTAGATAGTGATATGAACAAATAATAAAACAAGTTATGGACATTGCCCTGGGTTTCTTACTATGCAATCCTTACACATTGGAGGGTCATTGGTGGCGCAGACAATAGCAAAACCTTTGCTGTAAAGTTGACAAAACTCATGCTCATGTTTTGAACTTGAAATAAAAAAATTAAAAATGTATTCAAATGTTTATGATTTTTGTTTTTCATTCAGTTCGATTATCAACGTATTTCTTCCACGAGAATATTTAAAAGAGCAGAGGAAACCCTTTGAAGTTTGAACCTGAGAAAATCAACTTTGACCCAAGTTAGAAAGAGTCATTTGTTCCTAAAAAGCGTTTTCTTTTCCTCACATATCCTCCAGCATGTGAACTGAGCTGGCATTTTCTCAAAGTAAAAAAAGCAGTTTGCTTTTCTGTGGGAAAAAAAATAATCATAATATAGTTTGAAACAAATCCACATATTTACGTGTTGGATCAATTTTTATATAATTTGATCAAAACTACAAACTTTTGATCCTATTTAAAACCTTAATGAACTAAGAAAACTGAAAATGCTGGATGCATTGCTTGACCATTTGGTTTTTGTGTTAAGCAATGTGAACAGTTAAATTAGACATGTCTTTAAGTTTGATAAGATTAATTAATAATTGCATTGCAATCATATGATAAAAGTTAGAAAAATAAGAGTGAAAGAATAAACGATAATAAAAGTGGGAGGGGAAAAGGAGTGCAAAAGTCAAGTTATGCAGGCGTTAGCAATAGCAACCAAAGTAAGCATGGTTATAGACCGTTGAGGAGAGAGGGTTTGGTTTATTAAATTGTTTCCGTAGTTGAGAGAGAGAAAAGGATAAGAGACATAAGCCACAGTTGATGAGGAAAGGAGGGTCCATGACGCGGTTTTGCAGCTGAGTACAGAGAAGCAACAGCTGTTTGATTGCATATGCAAATGGCTTCACTGTTGAACTGCGCGTCGAGTGTTGTGTGTTAATATATTTTACCTCCAAACCTTTTGTGCTTACCAGCTTTAGTTCAAATCCCTGTCAAGCATCAGCACCTGGAAGCTGCCTCTCAGCCTCAGAGAGAATCCAATGCCTCTCTCCATCTTTATACAATATTTATTTATGTCAAAACCAATATAAAAGTACTAGTACAAGATAGTATATAATATAACACATGATATCACAATATTGTCTTCCTCATATAGTAACAATTTAAGATAACATATAATAGAGTGAAGTTTTTTTTCAATGGCAAAACTATTACATCACTGGGTGATACAAATTTGCCCTTACTTTTAGAGCTCAATCTAAGATTAATAAATTGGGGGGTCATCAGGGAAAGGTGAAGACTTATTCCCAAGTCAGACCAAAAACAGACAGGAAGATTGATGAGTTTTTATTTTTTTTTATTTTCCGGGTTCTGATTGGTCCATAGGATTCGAGTTTAATGCATCTATGGATCGCTCAACTTCAACTATAAGTCATGGTGTTTGAAAATTTTGTACACTTGCTATTATATGCTGTCCTTGGTCATTTGAGTTGTATTATAACCACCCTGAGAAGTTAGTATTATTAACCAAAAAGTCGTACCACATTTTATTTTGTACCGCCGTAGAATAAATCTCCTTTGACCTTCAGCATTCTGCTATGTATGACTAAATCAAAACTTTCCCAGAATTAAGAACATTAATTTTTAATGCACTCCTAAGTAGTCTCATTCATCCCATGTTCTCAAATTTTCAAAGTGTGCTAAAAGGACAAGCCACATGAATCTTTTGGTGCTCCATGATGGTAATTCAATAAGTTATATTAGTGATGTAGAAGAGTTTATATTTGGTCCTTCTACCCAAATGTATGAACTAATTTCAATGAAAAGCTTATAACATGTGGTAAGTGGCATGAGTATCTCTCACACGTATGAGGGAAGCTTCAGTAAGAAAGGACAGAAAAGTCATTTTAAGAACTAAGTTGTCTGTATTAAATTGAAATAAACTAAAAACAATCTGGCAACGATGTCGTATATTGACTACCGAGGATTTGCTAGTTGCTACCTTGAGACGCAAGCCTCTGTGTGGATGCATCAGTCCACTATATAAATAGTGGATTTCTTCTTCCCACATTCACTTCTGATCTGATTCTTTTCCCCACTTTCAGAACAGCAACAAGGTAGAGAGAGTGAGAGAAAAGAAACACTGTTACTCAACAAAAAGAGCAAGAAAGAAACCTCTTATACACGTACCCTTACTTTCTACCTCAGAAATAACCACTCTTCAAACATTTTCTATTCACTCAAGAAGGATCTTTGCACTTGCAGTTGCAGCCATCTACCATGGTTAAGTCAGAACACAAGATCAAAACAGAACCTTCATCAAAGGCAATGCGGTCTATATCCTCGTTATCAGCAACATCATCACCAGCAGCATCAGCATCAGATAGCAAGAAGAGGAAATACAAGGGAGTGAGAATGAGGAGCTGGGGATCATGGGTTTCAGAGATCAGAGCACCAAACCAGAAAACAAGAATATGGTTAGGCTCTTATTCCACCCCAGAGGCTGCAGCTAGAGCCTATGATGCTGCACTTCTATGCCTAAAAGGCTCCTCAGCTAACTTCAATTTCCCTTTAAGCTCTTCACAATATGTTCCTGGAGATGCTGTCATGTCCCCCAAATCAATCCAAAGAGTTGCTGCAGCTGCTGCAAATAGTTTCATTGACAATGCCACCATTCCCCTTTCTGCATCTCCAGCTTCAACCTCATCCTCATCGTTGGTCTCATCCCCCTCAATGGCTTCTTCTCCCTCGGATCAAGTCGATGATGATGCCTCACTGATGTCGTCTTTGGAAGCCTACACTAGTTGTGATCAAGCAAATGAACCAATGGCTATGAATGTGATGGAACCTTGGTACACTTTGGATGATCTTCAATCCCCCAAGTATGTTGATCAGATGTTAAGTGGTACTTTCTTTGATGTTGATTCGTCCCATTTGCTTGATGATCTATACGAAGAAAGCGACATCCGTTTGTGGAGCTTCTGCTGAGAAAAACTCTAGCCAGCTCCAATATTTCTCTTTCCCAAATATTCAATTCGTTTGTCTTCAGTGGTACAGCTTGAAGATGTTACTGACAGTGACCAAATTAAATTTGTTTACCCTATGCTACATGATAGTTCATATTAGATGAAATTCATAAGAGATAAAACAGTTTTTGGTGTCTCATATGTGGATTTCTAATAGTTTGAAATTATGTATCCTTGATGCAAAGCTTGTTATGTCAATGTCATGAATGGTTTCCCATGTGTAACAGAATAAAGGGAGAATTAAAAAACATGTAGCCATCAATATCCTTAGTTATAAGCAATTCCTTTCACTGTTATGAGAGAAGACTTTTGCTATGGAGTATCTTTGGCAAGGCCTTTGTTGCATGGGAAGGTATCAAAGATGATTATTTCTAATTCAGTGATATTATGAAACCATGTTCAGAGCGTGGTAACTTGAAACCATTGAAAAAAGTGTCTTTTCTAAGCAGTGTCAGCTCTCCAGCGTGCCCAGAGAACAAAGACTGTTCCCTTGTTTTGATGTCTAAGTTTGGCATTTTATACCTTATATATTCTTCTCATACAAGGGAATAAGTTCCGTTTAATTTCCAATTCATGTATAGTGCACAGTGATAAATTTTGGGTTAGAATTTGGGAATGCTTTTAATAATTGAGTTGGTGAAGGCAGAAAAAATAAATATAAACTTGAACATCAAAGATGATTTGATTGAATGGCGATTCCTCAACATTTTTTTTGTTATTCAATTGGGCCAACTTTGTTTGCTTTAGTAGCATATGATATCTAGCGAAAAAGAAAATTTGTAGTCATAACTGTTGATGCAAGCAACTCTTTATTTTGTACTCCATGGTAGTCTAACGTGTTGAGAATATTATATGCAATATGATATAGACAAACTATGAGGCTTTTTGGCCAACTTTTGAACCCCATCATGTGTCCGAACCATATGGCTGAGCTGATTCAGCAGACATGACCTGTCCTATAGTGAAATGGGCTAAGACATGGGATGCCATTCTCTCTTGCTCTTTTTACATTGCATCTAACTAGTCTCAAACTCAACAAGGACAAAGTGGCCTCCTTATGATTTTTTCATAATTGGAGGATGCAACAAAGCTTTTGCTTTTGGTGTTACTTATACGCAGGAAGAAGGGCAGGGGATCAGCCCTTTCCTTTGACACCTTTGTTGTTCTGCAATCTATATATTAATGGCCCTACATAGCATTGTGTCCCTAAGGCATCCATTTAATATAGCTTATTCTCTATTTTATGCACATGAAAATGATATAACTAAATGACAATTTAGATGTTGCGTTTTGAGACACAGCATGTGAGTGTCCTTATTTTGGCCACCAGCATGTGAGCTCAATGTGTCATTCAACACGCCATTATAATAAATTTTGTAAATTATTGGTGTTTCTGTTTGATATTAACAAGCGATTGCCTTGCTCGATGCAGTATCCTACCAAATTTGTGATATTTTGTTTAGGTAAAATGTATTTTACTCTCTAATCAGTTCCTTTTGGAATTATGTTTAAAGTGTACTGGTAAGTATACCAGTTTGTGCTCATACAACTACCATGTGCTATAGACTAGTCATTACTAATTTTAAGTATAGTAAGATCCCATTGATTGCAATACACACATTTGCTGGGTATTTCATGTGGGATAACTCACTTCTGAAATAATGATTGAGAAAAAGAATAATTGGGCACAAAAAAAAGTTAGGGGTAGGGAGGTGGAGATCCAACATTAAGCATGATTTAAATGATCCATGCTTGGCCTTATTAGGACATAATTTTAGTGAAGTGTTGATTAATTAAGAACCCGGGTAGATGTCAATCAATGAAAACGTTTATTGTATTTGATTTGTTTCACATGGAGCCTTTTCCAACAATGCAAATTAGTGCAACTTAGTTTCTTGCATTAACACATAACGTGATTTTTTAACCGTGAAGGTGTTTTTTCTTGGTTCACTCGCTGTGCAGCCCACAGTATTTACCTAAAATGGGACAATTTGGTCCAAAACGTGTGAGTGAAAGTTTGAAACTGTTGTCTGTTGACAGTGGGCATTGGGAATTCTATGAGCTACAGGGTAGTTGGCAAACTGGACCCGAGGGATCACAGTAACGGAAGCAAACTCTGATTTTTACTGTCAGAAAAAAGAAGCATATTTCAACAACAAAAACTGCAGAGTTAAACTATTTATTGAGTGAAAAATAAGATTCTTTGTAATTAGGAAAATGAGATGAAAAATTTGTAGTTTGAGAATTGATATGATAGCATAATTTTTTTATATATTAATATATTTAAAAATAATTTGTAAAATAAAATTCTAGAAAAAATTTAGTATAATTTTTTTTTGAAAGATATAACCAAATTTTAAAATTAAGATAAAAATTATTATAAAATTAAATGATAAAAAATTATATTTCATTATAAAGATATATTAAAAATTAATTAATTTATAAAATATTAAAATTTAAAGTATATAATTTTATTATATTGATTGCTTTAATATTTTTTAATTATTTATTTGATTATAGTATAGATATAAATATTAATAAAATATTGAATTAATTATTTATTCTAGTTTTTATTTATTTATTTATTTTTATAATATAAAACATATTAATGAAATATTAGATTAAAGTACTTTATTTTATTTATTTTTAATATTTATTACAATATATAAGTATCTTTTAATAATATAATTAATATTAATAACATAATTATTAAAATTTTACAAATGTTTATAATTTATATTGGTGTGTAAAGTTTGTAATGGTAAATATGAATAAGTTATAATCAATTCATCGTAAATATTTTAATATTTACTTTATAATCGATTATAAGAAAAGTATATTCGATTATACGTTGGGCTTAATCTCGATTTTCAAACTTTTATCACTTTCATCATCGTATTCCGCTCGAAAAGTATTTCGGTAATATATACACACGTTAATAAGATAAATATGAAATGAAAGATATTTAGTTTTAACATATACTTACTCAATAATAAAGCCAGATTCATCTAAGTTTTTGAGACCTAACTCATTGTTTACTAATTAAAAAATTGATCTTAATTAATATCAGTCACATTACATTATAATGATTTGTGATTCTTAAGGTCTAAAATTATTATGAGAAATATTTTATCTTTAATGACAAGGTTTTAAGTATGACTTAGGTCTATAGGAAGTATCATTTATCTTAGTATTTTATTACTCATATACTCTTAAATATCTTTTTATATTTTGACTGACTTATAGTTGGAGAATCTTTTGAAAATAGATCTCATCCTATTCGAATCAATGCCATTAACTTGATTATCCAAAACATTACCCCAAACAATTTCCACTCGAATCGTCAGATAAGAATAATTTACTATTTTAGAAATTTACACTATTTTAAATCTGATTCTTTATTTCGTAAATACAATAAAATAAAAATATAATAACCACTTTAAATCGAATAATATGATAAACAAATTAGAAGAGAACAGAAAAAACTAAATAACTTTATACCAATCTTATAATACCTAATTTTTTTTAATAAGCAAAACATAAAAAGTGTTCCATCTTCAATAAGAATTAAGTAGTTTAATCTTCTTAATCAGATTTCCTTCTATTTTTGTGTGTATATATATTTATATATGTACATATAAATAATAAATTTAATTTAAATATATATATATATATATATATATATATAATAAGTTTTATATAATTATCCAATCATGTTATCATATGTAGTAAAATTCTATTTTTAGAATAATTAATATAAAATATTTTAGAATAATTTCTAATTGATTCGGTATATTTCAAAACTTAACTCAAAATATTTATACAGTACATGAAACCGATTTAAGTAAAACAGGAGTTTCCTAAACAAGTCAGTGTAAAAGATTTTAACCAATCAGAATTTACTTTTACACAACGATTAGATAAATTATTCCATAACTTTACAAAACTTCAAGCTTTTATAAAACTTAAAAACAAAATTTTAATCCCAAACTGTTATGGTGGAATAATATATGAATCGACAGTGTAAAACTTAACAAACGACAGTATCAGAGAAAAATAAATTATAGTATTGGACCAAGCTGGTTAATGGGCGATGAGGTTTGTCGGCCTGGATAAATAGGTACCAGGGAGTTGCTATTTGCACTACCTTTTATTTCTAACAAACTCTCCTATATTAAATCCTTTTTCCCACTATACCCTAACATTTACACTCCTCTTTGCAATTGGCTCTTCAACAATGATTTTACATCCCCTTCTTGCATAGACTGAGTTTGGATCATTGATGTACATTCTTTTCCACATTTCTTTTTCTATTTTTCTAATGTTATTATCAGACATGTGCTTCCTCCACCTCTATATATTATAAGAAATGTCAAAAATAATGGGAAGATTTTGGATTAGATGATTTAAAAAAAATTGGATTATAGAATTAAAAGTTAAAAAAGCAGGAGTTGTATTTTAATTTGTACTGTTTAAAATTATTTTTTTCACTTTTGAATTGTTTAATTCAAAATACATTCTAAATTATGTAACTTAAAATTATTATTTTTTTCACTTTGAGAAGATTTAGAACTATTTTTTATTCTGAATTGATTAATCTGAAATTATTTTTAATTTCTTTTGACTTCTGGATTGTTGAATGGAAAGTTTAATTTTATTCTCTCAACGAATGTGGTACCCAATGGAGATACTGTATTGAATTTAAATTGTTGAAACTATTTACTGCATCTCCCGTAATTACATGTACTGGCACTTCATAAGATTATCCGATAAAAGAAACACAAAAAATGACAAGAAATATAAATTACAAAGTATAAATTGTGTATTAAAAAATGTTTGAGGTGTAGGAGAAAAATAAGACTTTGCAGAAAGTAATTCCCTGTTATGAATCCATAACGTAATATTTAGAGGCGATTATTTCCTGCACTCCATCAATTTTGACCTGTACCTCGACTTTTTTTATAAATACAAAATTTGTGTTGTCATTTTTATTAAGAGCTTCAATGCAAGAGATGCTTCTAGAGATCACTTTCTAAAAAAAGTTTCTTGATTATAAATTCCAAAATGTGTTTGCGGAGGTGAGGAATAACTTCTGAAATGCTTTTTCCAAAATTTATAATATAATTTTAGAAAATAAATTCTAGAGGAGAGGAGATGAAAATAAACATTTTGAAAAAGGAAATGCAGAATAGAAATTTTACGTTCTAGAAGTCAACAGTGTTTCCAAAATGTAAAATTTCTATTCCAGAAATCAAGTTCCATAAGGTTTCTGGATTTCCTTTCCAGAATTCAAAACCCTACCTTTTAATTATAGACCCACAAATGGCATTTTGGTCATTTCGTTACATGATGGGTGCAAGAAACAATTGCCTATAGTGATAAATTAACACTGATAGATATTTTTTAATGTTTCAACAGGATTTTTGCAGTATTTCATTTATTTAATTACAACAACTCGAAAATAGAGTGAATCATCTTGCAATTCAAAATGCAAGAGCCATGAACCTCTACTCCGTGGTCATAGCTTGCGCACAATCCAATGGTTTTATTTATGAGAGGGGAAGTGCAAATTGAAGCACATACGGTGGAAAGAAACAAATTAAAGGGAGTTTATTAGTAAGCAAAAGGAGTGTATATAGCAACTCCTTTAGTATAATTTGGGGGTGGAATATGTGGAGAGCTTTGCTTTCCCCACTTTGATTTTCATAAGTTCACTCTCAACTTGAATTTGTCAAATTTTGTAAAATTACTTCTTAGAATTAATAAAATAACAAAATGGTTTTTGAGATCGTAAGTCATCAGATAACAAATTACTCTTAATAATCAACCTAATTCGTGCCTTAATTATAAATACTTAATTACGCTTTTTATTTTTAAATATGTGTTTATATTTTTATATTGAATTAGAAGAATTAAACGAAATTAAGCTATTATAATTCTGAAGTAAGTTATTTTATCAAGACTATATTAATTATATGTTGCAGTAATAACATTATAATTAATATTAATGTATGCAGATCACTTATATGTTGTCTTCCCATTAAGTGGTGTTTTCTTACGGGTTGGAAAATATGGATTTCGAGATCTGGGTTCGTAATTACAATCTCATTAATATCAATTGATCATAATAAATATTCTATCCATCAACCATTAGCTATACAACTTTATCGATTAATCACAGTTTAAATTTAAAGTCTTAATTAATTTGGTTTAACTTTTCAATTTTTTTTATATAGTGAGTGTAATCGCTCAATTCGTTAACTCGTAATGAACCACATCTTATTGAAATTCTTATTGTGACTACAAGGTGAACCAGATTGGTAAACCTATTTAAAACTTAACGTGTGATGAGTTAATCAGAATTAATTAGGTTAATCAGTTCTGATATCTTTATTTTTAGTTCGTTAATTTTTTTGTGTACAGACTGGGTGTGAACTTTAGAAAAAACACGGTGGGAATAGTAAAGCCCTGTTATAGATGGACACTGAACCAGTGATATGAGAAGCAGACCCACCCATATTAGACGGTGTTTTGGGGTTTGGATCATAACACTGTACCCGTTGCGATTGCAATCGTTTCCACTCCAGCATTTCATCAAACACTTCGTCGCCGTTCATGGGTTTCTCCAAAGAACAGCTTCTTGCTCGGTTAAAGGTTCGTTCTCTTCCTATTTCATCACTTTTCTCATCTATCCCCATTCACAAAATGCCTCAATCGTAATCCACCTTTGAACGTTTTTTTACTCACAGGAGCTTCAGATTCCATTTTCCCAGTACGAACATCCAGTTGTTTTGACCGTTGACGCTCAGGTAAAACCCGTTAATACAATACTATATCTTCCCTTTCTTGTTCATTTTATTGTAATATTATTTCTGATTCAGTGTCCTTGATCTTACCTTCAGGCTCAGTATGTTGGACATTTGGGGGGTGGGCTCAGTAAGAATTTATTTCTCAAGGTGTAGTGTAATTAAAGAGGAAAATCAAAATCCAGATACTTTTGTTGCTTTTTGTTTGTAAATTGTTATGGGTATGCCCTGATTACTATATCTTTTAACTTAAACAGGATAAGAAAAGCAGGTTGTATGTTGTTTCTGCTTTAGCTGCTACCAAAGTAGATCTCAAAGGTATGCATGATTTTGTAAACATTTTGGGATTTTGTATCATTTTACTTCATTAGGTATCAATTGATTTCTTTGTTGCTTCAAAGCTGAGCAGTATTATCTCAGCGGCTTGGTTTGGGAAAAGGTGGTCTCAGAATGGCACCTGAGGAGGCTCTAGGTGAAGTACTTCAGGTCTGCCTGTGCCTTTGTTCTATCATTTTGTTGTTGGAACAGTCATTTCTCTCTTTCATTCTTCCACTGTATTAGTAGCTGTGTCTGTTTAAGTGATTACCAAAAATCTTAAGAGGCTTGTGCTATGGAATTTGTCTTGGTTTCTTGACAGTTTTTGCATAAAAAATTATGTTTTTTTTTTCACACATGAATTGTAAATTAGGCCAGTTACCTTGTTATTTCTCTGCATTATATAATGTATATGAAAAAAAATTCTTAATTGAGGCATTCACAAATTACTGATTGAGTTGGCGGCGGAAATTGATAAGTGCAATTAAACTTGCTCCGGACAAAGGATTTTTCCAATTTGTCATCGAAACTGTTTCGTAGCTTTTATCTGTAGCATCTTCATAATCTTTATGGATTTTCCTCCATTTTCCGTCTTTAGCTATTGATATCCCTAATGTATATGTTTAGAACCTATCAATCAGTGTAAATATCCTTGTAGGTTTTTTTGTTGCGTGTTGATACTGTCGTTACCATAAGTTTCCGTTGTATAATGATTACTTATATTATGCTTGGCTAGACATTAATTATTATAAAATTTAAGAACAAAATCAATATTGTGTGAATGACATGATTGAAATTATTCTCTTACTTGATGCTGTTGTTTTCCTTATCTCGACAGGTACCCTTGGGTTGTGTCACTCCATTTGCACTAGTGAATGAATCAGCACGGTATGCCTATGTTCTTATTTTTTTGTTTGCTTATGGTATATTTAATTTTTTTTAATGGGAATTGTTTGGTCAAATAGCCAAGTTTACTGCAATACCGTCCCTCTTTCACTATTTAGATGTTTGAAATTGAAATCCATCCATCAATGTTTTCCTTGTAGTTGTAAGCTATTTTAGGCTTAAACCATATTGTTCTATCTTTCTTCTAGTTTCCTCATCAAGTTACTTTGTTCATTTATGAAAATCCTACTAGCTTTGAATGTAGTTGTTACTTCTTTCCTGCCATCAAATATAAAATGATCTTCTCTTGAATGATGAACTAATTCTGTGAATTATTAATATTGTCTTGACCTTAACCACACTCGCTTTGTACTGGCTTGTTGATGTTTATGCGATTGCTAGTCTAACCAATTGTAAACATTTTTCTGATCCACTCAGTTAATCTATTTATATGGAACTGATGTATTTTTCTTTCATGTCACATCATTTCCTTTCTGAAGAGATGTTTCATTGCTATTGGATCAAGGTTTCAAAACTCAGGAGCACTGCTTCTTCCATCCACTGTCGAATGACATGTCTATATGTAAGCAAGTTGATTCTTGTGAAAAGGAAAAAAAATTGTTTGCACATTTTACGGAACTCTTTTAAAGTTGATGTGTTATATAGATGCAATCCTCCACACTAGGGAATTCTTTTTCATGTATTTTTCCAACACTACGGGTCAATTGATATTTGAAGTCAAAACAGGACTTCCTTTCATGCTTACTATTTGGCAGTTTTGAAAATTAAATGCTAAATAGTGATGGTATTTTGTATTCAAATGATATCTTTTAACTCATCTATGCTTCAATATTGATGTAAGACAAGGTTTGATGCTCATGTCAGATCTGTCATGCTTTGATGCACTGAAAAACTCAGTTAATAAGAGTCCTATTCTTTACAAATGCAGCTCTAAAAGCATGCGATCTTGACAAGTTTCTTATATCAATTGGAAGAAATCCCTCATATGTTGATTTGGAGGTGAGTCAATTCGAGGCAAATTTTAAAAAATT
>Ga0099825_1007117_pt1 | contig 13722 bp, 5 predicted proteins | sample SiratroredBW_FD_76838 | JGI IMG/M metagenome (GOLD analysis project Ga0099825, IMG submission 76838) | Root nodule microbial communities of legume samples collected from California, USA - Siratro red BW | ecosystem: Host-associated > Plants > Roots > Nodule | place: USA: California | collected... | reverse complement strand
TAAAAATATATATATATATATATATATATATATATATATATATATATATATATATATAAGTAAAAACTATTTATGCATTATAACTATATTTTCCGAATTAAAACTAATTGTATTAAACGATGGAGTGTAAATTTTTTTGCGATTTTTCATGAATTAAAACTTTTGTTTGACTATAAACTTTAGATTCTCTAATATCAATTTCATTCAAATTATAGATTATATAATATATAATAAATAATAATACATGTATTTTTATTTAAATAAATGTATAGAATTAAAATGAATATAAATACTAAATTTGACTCATTAAAGATTATATAATAAAAAAAATTAGAGATAATATTATTAAATAAATATCATAAAGCATTATATTTTTGTTGTTTAAATAGATAATTTATCTAATTGTGACCTTCATTGTCACAGTAAAAACATTTTTTTGACTTGTTTCAAATTGGCTGATTCATTTCATTTTGAAAACGAGTAATGGTTGGTCTTCCTGACTTATTGCGACACATGTGGGGTTCAGATATAAAATTTGGTCTTGTATTAGTAGACCAGTAATTCCCATTTCAAACGGTATGAAATTAGACTTCATAAGCCTTTTTAATATTGTGGAGGTTATATACGAGGTCAACAAATGTCATTGGATGTAAATGACAAGAAGAACAAATGGCTATAACGTGAGGACAAAGAATTCGAAGAGCTTGAAAATGCCCACAATCTAACTATATATGACTTGGTCATCGACCATGCTGAGGGTTGACTATCTCTAAACATCAAATTTTGAATTTTCTTGATTAAACCTTTGCACAAAATACACAGTCGGATGTTGTTAACTTTTTATTAGTAAGCTTGTGATATCTTTTGGATAATAATGACCTACATGTGACATTGTGTATGCCTTTAGTCTTTGTTCCACAAATCATTTTTTTGTTCTTTCAAAGGTTTGTTAACTTTTTATTAGTAAGCTTGTGATATCTTTTGGATAATAATGACCTACATGTGACATTGTGTATGCCTTTAGTCTTTGTTCCACAAATCATTTTTTTCTTCTTTCAAAGGTTGACTTAACAGAAGCTCAAATCAACAAGGAATGAGCTCTCTTCCAAAATGGAGTTCATACATTCGACTAGATTTGTGGTCATATAATTGTACCTCTTACTTCATTGTATGCATGAGTCCACTTTTCTATGATATTTGATCTATTTAGAAAATTGTTTGTTAGAATTCTAATCGCATAGCCAATAGCTTTGGTGGTAGAGTAGATTGCTTCATGTAATAAGTTGTGATAATGAAATAAATAAAATTATTTAAACACTTACAAATTGTGTAATTTTGTATGAGGAAAGGTAATCAATCAGCATGCATGTCTATATCATTATATCATGCGTTAGATCATGAAATCGAATATTAAAGGTTACATGATACTTTTACAATATCGAACTTAGGAATGGATAACATCCATTGCTCCAGAACTTCAGCCATTAATAAGAAATTGAAGAAGGCGTTGGTCTCCCACTCTTGAAAAGTTCATTTATTTATTTTCTCATTATGACATATGAATATAAAGTTTTACGTTATATTATCTTTGTTTTACATTTTATGTTCTTCATATTGCTTACTCATGTTTATGGTAGGTGGTATCGGATGATGCAAAGAACAAACACAACAACAACTACAATTAGTCAAATATGTAACATGTTCGATGTAATTAAACTTATAGAGTTTGAAAAAAAAAAATTACATGTCATTCTAATTGATATTTTCTTGTCACTGATGTTAACATTTATTTAAATTTTCTTTGGACTCCATATAAAGTTAGTTCGTTGATCACTGATAATCTTTCTCCAGTTATCCAGACAATAGTATTTCATGTTTATTTTGCAACAACTGAATTTCATCAAGTTGATAGGGTTATATAGTATTTTGGGTTTCGCCAAAGTATTCCAACTAACTTATTAAACCTTGATCAACTTCACAAAGAGGACATGAGAGAAATAATTTATCAATATTGGTCATAATATCATGCCAAATGGATAGTTATGTAGAATGACCATCAAAATCATCTAAGAAAAACAGTTAAATGAAAATGACTATTTACGTGACAATACAAGATACATGCAATGGTACATCCAATATATTATTTGTTACATATCACCTATACAACCAATGTCTATAAATTAACAACTAATTTTGCAATAATACGATATATCACAGAGACTGAACAACCTCATTCACAACCGTATCAACATTATCTTGCATTTTCTTTTAGTCTTTAACCCTCTTAATAGCAATATTTTCGTTCGTCAAGTCTTAATCCAACTCAATTATTCATGCATATGGAAACAGGTCATCTTAATCGTCATTTCCATCTCAACCAAATTGTTTTCGTAATTCATCAAATATCTTTGTCACTTCCATGATAATCCCATCTGCCTATAATCCAATGTCGTTCATGCATTATTATTGACCCACAATACCTTTATAGAAATCCAATTGAGTACGACGAAGTTAAAGACACTAATATAGTCCACCTGCCCAACCTCCTAGAATTTCTAACCAATAAAACTCACAAAAGACGTCTAAGAAGACAAAGAATAAGACCGTCCTACGTTCTACAAATGATTCATTCACTATTATGTAATAATAATTTTAATATCCAAATTAATTTTTGTTTTCTAATTAATCTAAAAATCATACTTATTTTACTTACAAAATTCTTTAACCACAATTTGTAAAAAAGTAATAGATAAATTTTTAAAGCTTTTTCTAAATAATCCAAATGATTACAGATTTAATCACATTATTCTACTTCATATTTCTATTTTATTGCAACTACTATAATTAACTCTTTTTATTTATTAATTCATTCAAAACAATTTAAATAAATACAAAACATTAACAATTAAATTCTTACATAAACCAATCCAATTATGAAACAAATATTTACGTTTTCTTTGATATTTTTAAACAACTCAATCTATCTTTTTAAATAATTATTTACATAAATCAAACATTTTATTACAAAAATTATCAATAATTGAATATAATTATTACACATTTTATTGCAAATTATTTTTCTATGTTTTTATGAAATTAATCTATTTTTTTTACATTACTACACAATATTTTCTTAGTTCTTATACATTACGATAAACAATTTTTAAATTTCTCAAACAATTTCTCAAACAATTTATTAAATTATTCATATTTTTGCACAATTTTTGACTTTTAAACCAAAAATTATTATTTTATGTAAATTAAATAAATATAAAAAATTAAACTGAAGTTGTCGTAAAATATGATGATTTTAATAAAAATACTACATAAAAATCCTCACACCCATACATAACTTTTATGTATTATTTTTATAATGAATTAGTCAACAAACTTCACCTTAAAAAGAAAAAAAGAGTTAACTTGACATTGAAGTAGTGTAATATTAACAAATTCTAAACAGTAAAATTATATTCCTTAAATACGACTTAACAATTTCTGTAATTCTTTTCCTATCTACCTATTCTCATAAATTTATAGCGTTAAATTTCCACAAATCCCATTACTAGATTTAGATAGGACAAAAGGTTCACGGACAAAAATTTGAGGTAGCCGCAGATTGCGCCTTTCTTGTCTTTAAAACGAAAAAAGGAATTGACACGAGAGAGTAGTTCATGAAAAATGTCTTATCGAGATATGTTCACGGTATCTGTTAACCACTTGTCAAAGAGCTCGGATTTTGTTTGTCTCATCTAAATAAACTTGAGTGTATTGTGGGATCTAAAGCTGACTTCATTTTAGCCTTTTGGCTAATATTTGTCGCCTGTGCAACTTCTATTTTATTTTCTGATAATTATACTCAAACACCTCCATAATATAAATATTGCATTTTTTGGATTCAAATATAACATTATTCTTACATGTAATTTTTCTATAAACAAAATACAACTCATGGTATGTCAAAAATCACATTTTTGAAAGTTAAAATTTGTGGTAATTTGGAAATATCTTATCTTCCACATTCCAGTGAGATGCTTTTAATAAAGATGAAATTGTGATTGGCTTGTGGAACAGTTCAAATGCAATCAATGAAAGAATAATTTATATATATCACCATTGCTTTTTTAACTCGTCCAGGTGTTAACATGAGAATATAAGGAACTTTTGTTTTTTAATTTGGATTATAAACATCTCATCAACACTTCTAGTAATGAGAAAATATTTATGAACCATTTAGGACTACAACAATAATATTTGTAACTACTCGTTTCGTTTTAATCAAACAATTTTTTTCACTTATTTTTTATTTTATTTTATTTTTCTTTTCCCTTCTACCAAATGAAGCTGTAAGATCCTATTATTGGCAGTTTCACATGAAACAAATTTAATTAATAATTTAAAATTCCTGTTTATCGACCAATATATATATATATATATATATTTAAGAAATATCTTATACATAGTATATACGTGTTAGTATTTGTGTTTTGACATTAGTAGACGTGTCTCTCTTGTTACATCATATTCGTTAATTCTAAAGTACAGTTAACAGAAGTTCCCTATCAAGACAAATTTAATAGTGAGGTGTACCAAACTAATTTAATTTTCATCTACCGTATTTATTTCGCCCATTAAACGTTAAATATCACAAAGAATATAAAATTCTTGTCATTTCATTCCTGAACAGTTTTGATGGCCCCGAAGGGTGAAACATACATAGACATGCACGGTCATTTATTGGGATTTTTTCTTCGTAATTTCTGTAGTAGGTTTAATATATATATTAAGCAATGTAAAATAAATAAATTTTTGTCAGTTCTAAAATAAGAGATATCATAAATAACAATTTTGATGTCGTTATTTTCGTAATTAATATAGTAACACTCATTTAAACTTATTGTCAAGAAAATCCTAATCATCATAAACCTACAGTATATGATCACTCACTTCCTGAGTCTCGTTGTCAGCATTTACAGCAGCATGTTCAAAGTGTGGCTCAGTCTGTTCCACACAAACGTGAAGAACAACGCTCCAATAGTTGGCACGCAGTTTCTACTCATACAGAATAGGTGGTGGTGCATGGTGCTCCATTGCATTGACACTTGATGCAGGGTGGTTCAGATTGAACGTATATCGCGCCACAACAAGGACACCACCGTTAGTCCTGGTAATTCTGACCTCGATAGGTTCGGTTGCAATAGGTCAACTTTATTCTTATGCAAATAGGATAGTATATTCGACCTTCCATTTCTAAGATCAAGAGACCAATTCATTAAATATATATTCCGACTTAACTCATTGACTTTTTTCTATGAGAATACACAACTATTTCGAATGGATCTTACCCGAGGTTACAGATGGAAACATAAAATCAAAATAGATATTTAGATACATAACGGTGTTATTTATATATTAGCAAAGACAAAACGAAAAATAAAAGGGCTGAAAAGAAATGGACCTAAAACAGATAAAGGTCCACAAAAAACAAACAAAAACAATAACTTAATAATCAACATGCATAAAGCATACTCTGATTTGTATGATTTGAATAAATATTTGGTTGTGAGGGAGAGAGATACCCTAATGCACTTGCCACAAGAATTTCTGCCACAGAACGCAGTCCCTCACGTTGTTCACACTCTGCCCACTTGCTAACATTACTGCCATAACACACCACGCACCCTATAATATTAACCATCTCTGCATTCTCAACTCTGCAAAACTCACACTACCTTCTGATTTTGTTCTATTTTCTGTGCCTGCAAGAGTAGTGTCTGCTGTACCTATATGCATACATACATATATATTAGCACCATCTACGGTAACAATACTCAATGGAAAGGGAAAATAGTCATGCTATTAACCTTACTATTTTGTTTTTTCATAATGTTTGTTCTTGGATGTTAACGTAGGATATTAAGATTGTATAGCATTCTCCTCAAGTTGATAATCTTTTTATGGATTTGCAAAAATAAAAATATTTTTATTAAGTAAATAAGGATATTCTTCTTTATGATGATATGGTGATATTTAATCTCCTACTTAACTCTTTATATAACAATATAACTAATTCATCAATAATAATAAAAATAGTTCCATTAATTGTTTTAATTTTAATTAACAATAATAAAATTTTATTGAATTCTTGTGTGTGGTTACTTTTTTTTAGTGAGTTTGATTTTGATACATCCTCATGATGTTTTTTATGCTTGAACTCATCAGAAATAAATAAAAATTACCCTTAAATATATCTTTAAATTATATTATTGGAAATGACAACATTTTTATCCTATGATAATTTATAATTGAGAGATAAGATAAAAGAAATTCGATAAATTTTAACTAATATGTCTATGTGTTATGTTTTATTAAATTTTAATATTTATTTTCATCATATTCAAAAATATGTAAGTAAATATTATATTTTAATTTTATTTTGGAGTTTAACTTTTATATTATTATAAAAATTACAGTGTCAATTATAATAAATAATTATAATTAGAAAAAGGGTTTTAATAACATTAGAAACAAACTTATAACAATAATGTTATTGTTATTGATTTATTTAAAAAATTAATAATAGAATAATGATTATAATTATTATCGTTTGGTTGAAATACAATAATGATTGTAGAAGAGACTGCAGTTGTTTCTCCCATCATTTATTTTTTATTTTTGAAATAGTTTTAGATGATGGTTGATGTAATAATCATGATAAAAGTTAATTTTAAACTAGTTATTAAATTATGTAAATGTAGTAATCTATAAATTTGTAGCTTTGCATACATCAAGCACATTATAAAATTATTTGAAAAAAAAAACATAAAGGAAAAATTAATTAAATTATAAACAAATTAAAGATGTCGATTTCAAATTTTAGTTTTTTAACCTACTAAACTCAAGTTTGTTTTGTTAGACTCGTTTGCATAAATGCGTCAAACTGAAACAAATATTTCTTTTTACAAACTAAAACCTAGATATTCAAATGTTCAGTCCATTTATGTTTCAATCATGTGTTGTATAAAGTAAATCAGAAAAAGGGGAAAAGAAAAAAAATGCAGTCTAATAATGCCCACGAAGGTTAAAAGAGTTAAACAATTTTTTTGTATCTAAAACATTGTTTTGTATAAAAAAAATATAAAAATTAACCATATTCATAATTGTAAATATATATATTTTTTAGTTTGCGTCCTCGTTATTTTTAAGAATTTTTCACACTATATACATTATTCCTTAAAATATTTATATGTATTTTCTCGCATTGTTTCCTTAATAAAATGTTATTAAAGAACAATTTCATTCCTGCAGTAAATATATTTTTTTTCTCAAATGATTGACATGGTACATTTTTCGTCAATGGAACATTATGCATATTCCATTAATCATATACATAATAAAGTGTATTATAAGATATTGTACTTGATATTTCCATCAACTTCATCTTAACAATTACTTTATATGGAAATAGGTTGAAAGAGGAGTGTAAGAACACTTTCTAAGATTTTTTATATTATTAATTAAAATTTATTAAATATTACATTTAACTTAATTAGGAGAGTGAAAAATGAAACCAGCCAAAACTTCTAATATTCAATAAATTTTAAACCTGTACTAGTTCTGGACAAAAAAAAGATAGTGAATGCTTGAAATATTTTTTTTAAACTTTTTTTAAGAAACTAATAAGTAATCTTTTTATTTAAAATAAATCTAAATCAAATATCATTGAATATGTATTCTTGTTCTAATATATATGTGATAAAGGAGAAACTGAATTGGACCAAAAACATAAGCTTTGGCACTCCAAAATTAGGTTTGGAGTAAGAGTAAGGAGGAAATAAAAATTATAATAAATTTTATTTTATTTATTTATTTATTCTAAAGAGAAATATATTTATATAAATAAAAAGTATAATTTGTAACTTAATTTTGTTTTGGGCTAAAAATCTGATATGAAAATCCCAAGTTGAAGTGGGCTAACTTGCTGTTGGCAGGTTTACCTTGTATGCTGCAGTTGCTCCTCCTTCCTGATGGTGTTGTTCTCTTCTCACACACATTCTAAACCCTAAACATGTCTCTGCAACTTCGGAGGCTTTTACTCCGTTCTGGTTCCTTTTCTTTGAAATCTCTGTCTCCGATTCATCCCCCTCCTCCTCTCTTTTCCCAACATTCCTCTACCCATTTCCATACCAGAACTCTCTTCTCTCCATCGCTCTTCATAAACAGACATTTCTCGTCGGAAACCCAAACAGATCCAATTGCACATTCTCTCTCCTCGGAGCTTCTCAAAGAACCAGACTCCGACCCTCTCTCAGTGTCGCAGCGCCTCAACCTCAGTTTCTCCCACATCACTCCAACCCCCAATTTGATTCTCCAAACCCTAAACCTCTCCCATCAAGCTGGCCGCACTGTATTAGGCTTCCACCAATGGCTCTCTTCCAATCCCCAATTCACACACACTGATCACACACTCTCTTATTTCGTCGACTACTTCGGCCGCCGCAAGGACTTCAAAGCAACGCATGACATCCTCTCCGCCGCTGCAGCTGCCACGGCCGGACCTAAGACCCTAGACTCGGCAATCGACCGCCTTGTCCGCGCGGGCCGGCCCAGCCAGGCGGTTCAGTTCTTCGAGCGAATGGAGAGAGATTACGGGGTGAAGCGCGATCGCTGTTCGCTGAAGGTAGTAGTGGAGAAGCTGTGTTCTAAGGGCTTCGCGAGTTACGCGGAGAAGATGGTGAAGGATTTGGCGAGGGAGTTTTTCCCCGACGAAGGTATGTGTGATTTGTTGATCAGAGGCTGGTGCGTTGATGGGAAGCTCGAGGAAGCTCAGAGGCTCGCCGGTGAGATGTATCGTGGAGGATTTGAGCTTGGTGTAGGTGCTTATAATGCCATGCTTGATTGCGCGTGTAAGCTTTGTCGCGAGAAGGATCCGTTTCGGCTTCATTCGGAGGCGGAGAAGGTGCTGGTGGAGATGGAGTACCGTGGGGTTCCCAGGAATGTGGAGACTTTCAATGTGTTGATAACGAATTTGTGTAAGATTAGGAAGACTGAGGATGCGTTGAGGTTGTTTCGTAGTATGGGAGAGTGGGGGTGTTATCCTAATGAGTCTACTTTTCTTGTTCTGAGTAGGAGTTTGTATCAAGCTGCTAGGTTGGAGGAGGGGGATGAAATGATTGATAGGATGAGATCTGCTGGGTATGGTGAGTTTCTTGACAAGAAGGCTTATTATCAGTTCCTCAGGATTTTGTGTGGCATTGAGAGGATTGATCATGCTTTGAGTGTGTTTGCTATGATGAAGGCTGATGGGTGTGTACCCGGAGTTAAAACTTATGACTTATTGATGGAGAAATTGGGTGCCCATAATCGTGTTGATAGGGCTAATGCTTTGTTCAATGAAGCAAAGAGTAGAGGACTGCCTGTGATTCTTAAAGATTATGCGGTTGACCCAAGGTACCTGAAGAAGAAGAGGGTTGTCAAGAGTGTGAAGAAGAGGGAAACCTTGCCTGAGAAAATGGCTAGGAAGAGAAGCCGTCTGAAACAGATTCGATTGAGCTTTGTGAAGAAGCCCAAACGTATGATGGGTCGTTAGTGATCACATTTTTTGTACTTCAAAGATTTTGGAATAGATTCCCCTATTTAATCGTTGTTTTCTTTGTCTCCTGGTTAGTGTTGCCTATTCTGAGGGAAATTCTTGAATAGAAATAGTTCCTTTGTAGGAGATATGCGACGTATTCAGAAATAATTTTTTGTACCGGTTTTACGTTGGTTCAGCTGCGGGGGGTGCATGCAGAATCAGTGTAACGGGTTTATAATCAGATATTGATATGGACATATGAATGTAATAATAATGTGACTACTGAACTTTAGAAGGTCCTAAATTCAGAGAAGGGCAACACGTCAATTGAATGATAAAATGTTGTCAATTTAATTTTGTTTTAGTTAGTTGTCTCTTTTCATTCTTTGTCCCATTCATAAGCCAATACCCAATGCTTCTGTTGAAGGTTTATTGCCGAATTTTCAGCTTTGGAAACTAGAAAGGCTAGCATAAAGTTTGAACACCAATCAGATTGTAACAGTTCATTTTGTAGTTTATAGAGCAATAAAAGAAGCTGGGTTATACCTAGAATTATTCGACACCTAATGTTCAAAGAAGAATCTCGCTGTAGAATTGGCTGCTGGAGCTCAGGCCACTGGCTGGCATCATTGTTGTTGTCATCCAAATCTCTTTTGAAGACTGTCCTTGTTACTAGGAAGAACTATCGGATCTGTGCTTCTACAATATTTTTCAGTTCTGGCTGTGAAGGGGCTGGTAGAATTCCTCCTATATCCCAGTTAAACTGAAGGGCCATCAGGTTTTTGAATTTCTAGGCAGTTTCTGCTTTGGATATAAACTCTCTTTCCTGCTTGGAATTTTCACTGTACTTGGTAGTTTATTTAACAGTTTGACTTTTGTTTACTCTGGTGTAGTTATGATTTGTAGTATTTTTGTTATTCTAGTCACTTTTTCTAATGACTAGTTCTTTTTCTTCTTTTAAAGTTAAAGAAGACTTGCTCCTAGGAGCGCATTCCTTTGAGTTGTGTCGCAAATGCCAGGGTACCGCTTCTTTGTTCGCAGCCAATAAATTATTTGTGTGTAGGATCTTGACATCTATCTTTGCCTTGTGTTTTTATTTTAAGTTTAATATCTGTGAAAGCATGTTTCAATAAAAGTCACACTTCAAACTCGTTTCATGGTTGATGACTAGACAGTGAACTTCGAACTCCGGTTGGCTTTCGTCGTTGACAAGTGATGGCAACAATGGATGATGGTACTCTTATGGAGGATTTCCAGTGCAGTGAACATTAGTGTGAAGCGTGGTGTGAACTTACTCAGGCAGCGTAAAGAGGCGGATATCAGAAACCTGGAGGTTGTCTTGGCCCTCAAAGACGAGGTTCTACTGTTGGTGGTTTTGGTGGGCCATGCAGTTGTAGTGGAGAAAAGCGTCGAGGACTTTGACTGTTGCCGCACCAGGACATTATGATAAAAAGCTTGATGTCGACAGTGAACTCCATTTTTGGAAATGGATAAAAGCTAAATGCACAAATCCGAGTTGTCTAGGAGTAGGAGTGCATGAGAAGGTAAAGTCGGATATGAAGCGGTCGGAATGCAGGAAGAACTTTCAAATTAACTTTAACTTGTAGATGTTTTAACTGATACCGAACTTTTTTTAGGAAAGAAAACATGTCAAAATGCTACCCAATAAAATAGTCAAACGTCAATTCGTTCCCCTCTAATTGTGTGCACAGAAATACATTTTGGTGTATTGGGTGATGTGCAAGAATGTTTCACAATACCCGGCTAACATTATTGCCAATACCCATGGTTTATGGCAGCATGCTCCACAACAATATCGTGGTTTAGGGATCACTTACTACACATTATATAGGATGTGTCCAATGAGAGAGAGAGATAGGGGTGAGAGGTTCAAATCCTAGCCTTATAATTTAACTTAATGGCAAAAATTAAATTTATCGAAAATAATCTTGATTCTTTGTAGAAGATTGTTAGGAAATCCACGTTGGGTATGATAAATATTTGATGTGGTAAGTAAGTCTAGAGATTTTCTCACTAGTATTTTTAGGTTGAGCATTTTTGTGCTTAAAGTGCTTAAGTCCTATTAACTGGTTCCTTAATTGAAAGTTGCACGACGGAGAGGACTACCTATAGGCTGGATTTAGGTGTAAATCAAATAGTGATTCATGAGTTAGGTGGTCTCAACGAGAAAAGAGCTACTATTTGGGTCGGTGTTAAGAGTTCCAGGGGTGACAATATTAAAAGTACCATACTGTTAGAAGTCCTAACAAAGATGCACTGGGCAAGTAATGCATAATTCTCCTTTTTTGTGCAATTTTCAAGGTAAACTACATGTTGAAATTATAACGTTAAATGCCATGCCGAACAGCCATATTATGCTGCCTGTTATAGCTTTGTCGACATATGGATGATCTAGAAGTTTGATTTAGAGGTGTTGCTGAGAAAGATATCTTGCTGAATCCTCCTGAACTTCACTGAAAGTGATTCTGAAAGTGTCATTGTAGGTTCTGATTTAATGGTGTCATGTCAGCGGGAGTGCCTGGCAGTTGAAGATGTAAGCTTCATAAACAACTATATTATATTGGTCGACACAATGAGCATCTAAATAATCTAATTGCTATTGCTGCAGACAGTTCTACACGAAAAGGCAACTGAATTATTTCTGTTTCAGTTGTTCACTGATCCGTTCCTATATAATCTGAATTGTAATTTTCTAGGAATATGTCTGGATATGAACTCAGACTTAAGCTGTCTGATTCTTTAGTTAGGATAGGACCCAACTTGAACTAGATTTTCGAATGGCTGGATTCGTATGATCGTAGTAATAGGACGTGTACATCAATAAAAAGATTTGAAGTACATATTCTTTGTGCAGTATTATCAGTAAAAAATATGTCTGCTTGTGCTTAATTCCACTCATTTTTTAAAATAGCTCAGCTGTATCTTATGTATCTTCTAATATAATTTCTGATTACAGGTGGATTGCCAATTATCACGAACATGAATCCCACCAAAGAGAGATCTTACTGTTTTTCCACGAGAGAGATCTTACGGTTTTTCCACACGATAGTAGTGTTCCAGTGATACTCGTTGACCAAACTTCGTTAGCAATAGGAAATTCTTTTTCTTTAATGGTTGATCAATCAGCCACTTCTACCATGAATTCTTCCAAAGCAATCTATAAAAATTGTTTGGTTTCTGACATTATGCAAAGTTATTAACATAATAGGGAAAAGGCAGAAAGGGTTATTCAGCTTTCTTAACCGCCGTCCATCTATTTTTCTAGGTCCCTTCATATGTCCAAATTTGGTTTGGTCTTATTAAGACAAATTATTCCTACCCCTCCATACCATCTTCCTGCACCTTCATAAAGTTTAATTCCCAAAGTACCCCTATGACTAAAAAGATCTTGCTTATTCTGATTAAGAAACAGTACAACGTATTCTTTATCTCCACACGTCGAGCAGAGTAAAGCACTATTCCATTTCATTCAAATACGTCTTTCATAGTGGCATTTTTGAAGGTTTAGAGGGTGATTGAACTATAGGAAAGACTTTTTCGACCTTTGGGCAGTGTTGATCGACGGCAAGGAACAACGATGAGGTAAGATTTTTGATTTTAGTGGATTTTGTAGCTTCTGGTAGGTTACCCGCATGAAGCCATCCAGTTTGTAAATTTTTGAAATATGTGAAATGGATAGACAGAGATCCAATTTATAAAATGTGAACCGAATGCAAGGAAGTAGGGGTGGAATCCAGTTTGTAATTTGTAAACCGGACGCTACCCTGTCCGATTAATAAAGTACTTGAATTTTACAAACCGGATGGGCAGTGGTTGTACCTCATCTGGTTTGTAAAATGTGAACCGGACGCCGCCCCGTTCGGTTCTCAAGAGGAAAGGGTGTATGCAAATCGGATGGGCAGTGGGTGGACCTCATCCGGTTTGCAAATTTGTATACCAGATGAGGCTTATCCGATTTCATAAAGTCCTAAATCGCCAAAGTCGTCGTTCACTGTCTACTACCACCCAAATCAACAAATTAACTACTCAAATTTATAATATATCTCACAAATTTCTCATAAACATAAAAAATTACTTACCTACAACTTTGTTGAAGCTTTAATTGAAGATTTTACCAAAAAAATAATCTC
>Ga0099825_1007115_pt1 | contig 13725 bp, 5 predicted proteins | sample SiratroredBW_FD_76838 | JGI IMG/M metagenome (GOLD analysis project Ga0099825, IMG submission 76838) | Root nodule microbial communities of legume samples collected from California, USA - Siratro red BW | ecosystem: Host-associated > Plants > Roots > Nodule | place: USA: California | collected... | reverse complement strand
GATGGAGTTGTGTACACGTGGCACGACTTCTGTACATTTTTTTTAATTGTTTTTTCAACACGATATACTACACATTGCGTCAACGAAATCAGTGTGAGGTTTCATTTCACTTCACATAACATTTTCTTCCTCCCATTCCATATCCAACTATCTTTACTCAAATACTTTCGAAATCACAATTTCTATGAATTATTTCCATGGTGTTGCCAGTTCTAGAATGCTTGAGGAAGAACCAATTATCTGAGACATGATAATTGATTCTAACTCAGAAGATGAAGATCTAATGTCATGGACATGGACATGGAAGATGATGCACTAGTAAACTCGATTAATCCATATCAGTCCAATACCACAATAACAACCAATATGGAATATGAGCTTGATGACCACATGTGTTTCAGTTCCAAAGACTCATCGGTATTTGCAATAAAACAATTACGTAAATAAAAAAATTTATGCACCGTTTTCATAATTGAAGAAAAAAATTATCTTTTTTTCGTTAATTCACCTCTATGTAAACAAGGACAAGAATAATGGAGTTGTTGTTATACCTCAGTTCCAAAGACTCAATAATATTTACAATAAAACAATTACGTAAATAAAAAGATTTCTGTACCATTTTCGTAGTTGAAAAAAAAAATTATTCTTTTTTCGTTAATTCACCTCTATGTAAACAAAGACAAGAATAATGGAATTGTTATTATACCTCATGAATAATGTCACGTTTGGCATTATAAAACCCAAACTACAAAAATGCATTAATCATTTAGTGAACCAATACTTTAGGGCGTGCTTAAGCCCATATATAGCTTTGTTTAGAAGAGCTAAAACCAGGAGGTTGTAGCACGTAAATAGTCTTATCAAGGTCCACGTGGAAATTTGATTTGTTGTATTGATACCCATGTTAGAATAGGCTTAGACATAGATATAAGAAGCCAAGTCACAATAATATTTTCCTAAATCTTTGTGGAGAGATATTATTTTCAAGAAAGTGATGAGACTTGAGGTTTTTGACTAAGACAATAACTTATTGTTTCCAAATGGGATAATTCTCAATATCAAGTTTCAAAGAAACAAGGTAGTAAATGAGTGTGGCTAAAAAGAGGTTGCATTAGCAAAGTTGAATACATCCATGATTGAAGAAACGGAAGTCATGAGAAGGAGCTAATCTATAATTACCAAATTAACAAAAGAGCACATGATAAATAAAAACGCAAGTGAAAGAGAATGAAAATGTTTCTCATAATTATCCAACGTGAATAGAGTGACCAATATATAGCCATACAATAACAAAATAAACTGAAATAACAAATTTTATATACACTTAACAGGTTCTGATAAATAATAGCACGAGTTCCTAAAAACTATACACCTAAAATGTTTTAAAGTAACTTACCAATAGGACAAAATTTCATAATTAAAAGAAGATTTAAATAATTAATTATATATATTTTTTATATATAACTAGTAAGTATATGAACTCGTGTTTTTCAATCTTCCTTTGCACCGAATCAGTTTAAAGTTATATTTATCCTACTATTTAAAAGACAAGAATGTCAAATGACTCACACAGGAAGCAACTTTTGGATTAAAAGTAACTAATTAAAATTTATTAATGATAATACGTAAAAGACATCAGAGTATATAAAAATTTATGGAATTCGACATTACTTAGATAACCTTATATGGCAAACATTTCCATGCTCAGTATGTACCTCAAATAATATATGTTCGAAGACTGGAAAAGTAAGAGAACATAGAAGGACCCGCAGAAGCAATAGTGGGGGACAAGTGTTTTGGGAAAGTCATGAAGGATTGGTCATAATTTAGACGTTCCATTATATGCTGTCAACTACATTTCCATTTCATCATTGGTGCATATTATCGCTGGCCAAACTATAAATTATATAAAGGTCAGAAAACACATTTACTATTCTCACGATTGGCCTTCAACGTCAACAATCACTAGTTTTTCTGTTGGTATAAAAGAAAGCATAAAAAGTAGTTTATAATATATATATATATTGTAACTAATTTTAGTTCATTTAATTATATCATTTATACGATAACATTAACTTAATTGAAACTTTAATAGTCATTTTTTTTTGTAAAAATAGACTGAATACTCAATAAAGAAAGGTTAAATTGTGTTTTAAAACTTTTATAAATGAAATGTTTGATAAAAGTGATTTTACAAAGTTTTAATTTGATAAACAAATTATTAAGAAGTTCTTCTAAAACAAATTATTAAGAAGCTTTTGTAGGAGTAATGTTTAATGAATGCCATGAGACACAACTTCAAGTTAACATGCACTGTCTTTAAATTTTATTTTAGCATAACTCTTTTTATCGGGATAGTTGTAGACTAATGAAATGTAATTCAAGACAAAGGTAGAGAGGGTTACAGTAAGTGTTTTATATTGATTTCTTTCGTACTATGTCTAGTTTTTAATTAACATGATCAAGTTTCATTAGTAGATTGACAGTACAAGATACGAGATGATTATTTTTTGGATCTCAACCACTTGTAACTAAACACTAGGTATTCTTTAAACACAACCATTCATGACTAAAATTCGAGTGTTTTTTTTGGAATCAACAATTCTTGGCTAAACAACTTTGATAAACAAAGAAGTGTGATTTAAAATATCTCAAGTTTCGCTCACTAAAATAGAGTTAACATCTTAAGACGAATACAATTGAATTTCACTCTTCTAAATTGTTATCAAGCATAAACAATGTTCTTTCTCACACACTTAAAGCCTAAGGATTGCTAAATATTACAAGAGCTTTGAGAGTTTTTTTGCTTTATGTCATCGTCAACCTTTCTTCTTCATGAGGTCATCTCTCTCTCTCTTCCTCTCTCTCATTCTCGTTCTCTCACTCTATAGATATATGTGAGTTCAAAAGAAAAGAGTCATTGCAAATCATTTTGGAGTCATTGTGAGGTCATGGAAAGTTCTTCTTTGTCTTGCATTTGTCCATGTTCAAGCTTGAAGATGCATTCAATGCTCTTCATGAAAAATTAAAAGTGTATCTCAAACTTGAATAAGGCGGAAGACCTAACAAGGTTGATTTCCTTCACATGACTGTCATTTTTTCTTTCTAAAAAAATTGTTTGTGTGAAACATCTTTAGGTGCATTCTCCATGAGATTTTCGATGTAGACATTTAATTATGAGATCCTCTTATGAGAAATGAAAAGACAAACATTCTCTACAAACATAGAATAATCATTTAAAAGTATTTAAAGAGTACAATGAAATGTTTTACATTACGTGTACTTATTGATTGTCCGACCAAAGTCTTATCAGACAATGTATATAAGCAAAATGTTGTGCGTTTGTTAGGGAGACAAAACACTTGCATTTATTAATAGATTATAAAATCATGTTTTATACTTTCTTGTTAAGAACATAATCAAAACTAAATATAGAGTGTTAAGACAAAATTTCAATATTCTAAGGTTTTAATTAGTTCTTAAAAATAGCTAAGTATAAAGCACAATAACACTTAATTTGTACAACAATAGTTCTATAAAAATAATAGATCATGTAAGGAGTAAGTGTTTCATCTGACAGACGATAAAATATTGTGTACTCTTTTCTCGAAGTCTGATAAAGCGCACATAAAAGCAGATGATGTGTATAGACTAAGCAAACGTCGTACTTAAGTAAATATTCATATGGTTATTTTATGTTTACAGGAAATATCTATCTGCCAAAGATATCCGTTCAAAATCAAATATAAACAAAGATCAAAGATCACTCGACACACGAGTCAAAGTTGTTTTCTTCATCAACTTGTTCACACAAATAGTCTTTCAACACTATCCCAACTATCTTCCTTGTATCGTATACACGTTAATCATGAATTGGTGTAAAAGGATATGCTGCATACGGAGATACGCGTTATCAGTTATTAAGGATGTTGTGAACAGAAGGAACAAAGATCAAAGGCACATTAAATGGAACAATCATTTTGAAGCTCGTCAGACACGAAACACACATGCATAGAAGTTGAAGATGCTCAACGACTATAAATGACCTCTTAAGGACTACCTTCTTCCAAAGTCTATTTAAAGCCTTCCATCCAGAAGAAGAAAAAGAAGAAGAAGAGAGAGGATGGCCATGCTGAAATCTTGCTAAAATCAAGAGTACTCTTTTAAGTCAAAAGTGCAGAAGTTGCACTATACTAAGCATGTTGATTAGATGATAGAACGAACCTCCCAACTTCATAGAAGGATCCTCAAGCTTAAAGAAAGTCAAAACACTAGGATCTTGAGGAACTTCATGGAAAACATTGAGAATGTTTATCTAGATACCGAGGAGAGTGAGCCTGACAATTGGATGTCAAAAGATGCTACCCTTCCTGGAGAGCAAGATGATCTAAACTAGGAGAGAAAACTTAAACGTTGTGTTCGTCGTCAGACGCAATCCTCTCTAGTCATCATATCAATGATCAATAGATTGTTGAAACACCAAACCTTTAAATATTAGCCAACAATGGTTGTTTGACAAAGAATGTCCAGGTTCAGCCAAGAGTGACTTGAGTACAAAATACTCCGTGAAAGGGTTAACGTGATCCAAAATAATACCCAGTTAGTCAGAAGTGGATAAATGCAAAGAATACTCAGGGTCAACTAGGAATGAATTGAGTAAAGAATATTCGATGTCAGTCAAGAATGACTTAAGAAAAGAATAATCAAGGAGTTAGTTAGGAGTAACTACAAGCTAAAAATTTTGACAGTTTTAGCAATGTTGTGTCTGATGATGTGCAGTCAGACCCAAGTTTTAGGAGAGAAAACAAGTTTTAGCTTAACAAATGATCTATCAAAAAATTCTAAAAAACTTAGCTTATGAAACTCTCCTTATTTTGTAAGTTCAAATTTGATAACATGCAATATAACTAAGCTCAAGGAGAAGAAGGATTTACCTTGTATATTTTTATAATTGTTCGTTTGTACAAACTACTTCTAGTTTCTGATTAATTGACCAATTTTTACTAAGTATACTAACACTGTGAAGATACAATAAAGTATCTTTTAGAATACAAATGCTCTTGGCTAAACAACTCAAGTATTTTTGAATGTTCAGTCGCTCATGACGAATAACCCTGAGTATTATTTGGAACGCAATTACTCCTATTTAAATCATCGAGTATCATATGGAACAACAACCACTCTTGGCTAAGACTCAAGTTTTTTTTAGAACGCGTCCACTCTTGCCTAAAATACTAAATTTTATAGATAAAGTGATTTAAAAGATTATAGGGTTGCTCACTAGAAAGAAAGGTTTTGTCTTTTGACAAATACTAAGGACAAACACTCTTCTAGATAGCTATTGAACATAACAGTGTTCTTTCGAAGCATAGGGCACAAAAAGATTGAAAGTATTAAGTTTTAAGATTGGTAGCATTTTGAAAACTCTAGTTCACATGTTATTAATCTTCAACTTAAGAGATACTTTATGTAGAGCTTTGAAGAAAATAATCTTTGCAAATTTTTTCTACCTGTTGGAAAGCTTCAACTTAGGTTTCCATCTTCAAGCTTGTGTTTGACCACACAAATATGTAGAGATGCATTAACTGCTCCCCATAAAGCATTTAAATGTTTATTTCTTCTTTAAACAACATTCTGATAACAACATAACTTATCAGGCCTATGTCAAATTTTTTTACTTAAATTAGATAATGAAGAGATGATAGCCTTTCCAGAGTTGTCATAAGACGTGTCAGGATGGTTGTTGGTTTAGAGTAGCTTTAGCGTATCCATCAAGAAATCCTTGATGTAGACATGAGTTTTAAAAGATCTTTTTGATTTGAAACACAGAGTAAGCATATAAAGAATTTCATGAAGTCCAACAGTAGCTTTAAGAATGTGTGTATCATTTGATTAAGACTTCACTAACAAAATTAAGGACTACAATTTATTATTGTATCTACTAGACGGAACACTTACATTTTATCAGATCTATTTGAAAAATTTGCATCCTACAAACAAAACATATTCATAATTATACTTTATTATTAAATAACACTTAATTAAATTAACATTTAATAAAAAATAATAAAAATTTGTTGAACTTTACTATAACACTTTCTTTGACTTTTATCATACCTCCAACTACTCTTTCCTATGTGAGAATAATTAAATCTAATGATATCATGAACCTACATGATACTTCTACATAAAATTAGCTCTTATTTTAAAATTTGTAAGGAAATTTTTTAATTTTGTCACTAAACTTATTATTTCTGTTTCTATTTCCATCATCACAAATGCCTAATCTCTTGTCATATTTTCCTCACCTTCTTCCTTATCCTTTCAAGTTTGAAAAAAATTATAAAATATTCACAAATTAAAAATACCTATTTTAATATTACATACAGACAATCAAATTCTACTAAAATCACAAGCAAATAAATCTTTATAAACAAACATAAGACCTAAAAATCACAAAAGCACGAAAGAATTAGAATTTATTACATACAAATAAATTTTAATTTCTACTAACGTAATCTTGAAAAAAAATTTACCTTCTTAAACCCTTCATTCATATCCATATACTCGCATTATCATCTATTGTAATTCTGAAAAAAGAAAAACACACACACACATATATATATATATATACACATGCATATTTCAATAAATTCACTCAATTCTAATAGTTTTTCTCTAGAACAACTTTATTACATGCCACACAACTTGACATTTAATCAAAACGACTCAATTAAAAGATAAATATAAGTTCAAAGAATTAATTAAAAAAACTAATTAAATTAAAAAACATAAAATTGTCTATTGTTGCACAACAATTTTTAAAAAATCATGAGACTAACCGTTAACTTAATATGGTCTCAAGATGTTAAAAAATTAGATTTTGTTTATTTTAGAATTTTAATAAATTAATATTATGTTTATTATACGTGTATGATTGAGTATAGAACATGATAATTTCTTAAATATGAAATTTTATGGAAATATCAATTTTTATTATTATTTTTTTTCATTTTTAGTTTCTCACCATGATGTTTCAAGGACTAAAAGGTAATTGACTTTATATTTTTCAGAATTTTTTGAAAAAATATAAAAACAAATAAATTCAGAATAAGCCAAATTGAAGAAGTTTTTCATATTAAGTCACTTTTAAGATACAAACTTTCACTTTTTTATCACTGAAAACGTGTATCAATTAACTCAACATTTAATAAGCTAATTTAATATTATTAATATTATCGAGTTTGAATCTTCCATAATAATTTTAGAAACATGAGTAGAACTGTTTTCCATTAAAAATACATCTATATTATACCTTTCAATTTTTCTCATCATATAACCCGCGCTTTTCTACTTTTTTTTACCGTCATTGAATAGATAATATTTTAAGTTTTAACACATAAACAATTAAATAATGTTTAAAGTATTTTTATTGGTCAGAAATTATCTTTAACATTACTAATGAAAAAAAAGAAAAAAAAATTATTTTAAAAACCTTTTTATTAATTTTATAAAAAATTCAAAAGAAAAAGGATTTTGTGAAGCGAATAGCTCTTACTTAATAATTACTCAACAATTCACTAAAGCAAAATTACGAAAGTATATTTTTAACAATCTTATATTTTTTTTTAAAAATATATTCAAATATTTTTGGATTACATAAAAAAATTCTTAAAGAAAAGTATATTTTCGGATGAAAAATCAAGAATGCATTTTAAAGTATAAAGTATGTAATTGAGAATTTTGGAAAAGCTTTATATTTGTTTTCTGGAAAGTAATAAGAAAGTTGTAGGAATGTTTCAAAAGATGGTATTAACACTGAGGGTAATTGGAGGACTTCAAGAAGAGAGATGCAATAAAGTTGGGTTTTAATTGAGAAAACATAGATAGAATAAGGAAAAGGAAGGGTTAAAAAGTAACCCTTAAAGAGAAAAAGTGCTTTCTGGACGCAAAAGCAAGAGTGGGAGGTGGCGTTGGTGCAGGTGATATGATTTTTTTAATTTTGAAATTTTGAATAAGATTATTTAAAGTCTATTCTTTAAAATATCAGTTTTGATAAAATTTTATCTAAAATATAATTTAAATACAATTACATCATAGAATATTAATACACATAAAATTATTTTTCAAGAAACAAATTCAAATATATTAAAATATATAATTTTAAATAAAATTAATTTTTTTAATATACATATATACAAATGTGCGTGTAGTCATCTATTAAAAGGTACTGATTTTGTACTTGTAACAAATTTTATCTATAAGTAGATACAATATTTTGTTGGTAATCCCTATTTAGTTGTTAGGGGTGGAGGGTAGACTTGAGCAGTTTTTTATAACTTCTTATATTTTTCTAAACCAATAACTATTTTTTTTTTTCGAAACAAGTGACTTAAAACATGTAAGTATAATTTTTGGATGAACAAAATTAGGTTCACACAAGTAAAAATAGTAAGGCTTAGATTCAATTTTTGAAATTCATCTATATTTGAACCCTATCATCTTAACAAGTTTTGTTAAAATCATTCAAAAGGTATGTTTAAATTCTCAATTTTATTTTTAACATGATCAAATTTGGTAGAAATTTAGTAATAAAATACGCAAACCATAATCCATTATAAAAAATAAGTATTAAAATTAAACAATTTTTTTCTAGTAAAGGTATAATATATTTATATCATTTATTCAAAAATAAAATAAAACTGAATTATTTTTTTAAAGTTTGATCTAACATAAATTAAATATGTTTTGATTTCTCTTTCTCACTTATCATTTCTCATTTCTTATTATTAATATATATTCATAAATAACATAAAATTAATATATATATATATATATATATATATATATATATATATATATATACACACACACACACGTAAATGAATAAGATAATCTTAAAATTTTGTTAACTTTAATTTTAATTAGACAGTATCTCTCAAATTATGAAATTTATAATATAAAATAAAAATCAAATATATATAATTAAAGTTTTAATAAATATTGAATTCAAACTAATATGATAAAGTTAAACTATAAAATAAATATTGGAAAATTTTCCAAAATAATTTTTCATATATCAATTTGGAGGGAAGAAGGTGTTATTTAATTTGAAAACAGTATAGAGGAATACATAAGGTCCTAAAACAAAATATTCTAATTTTAAAGTGTATTTTAAGGCATATCTATTACTAGTTTTTAGTATCTTACCACTAGGATTTCTCTGAGGTTAGGTGTTGTTACTTTCTAGTCTAAAAATATTGAATTTGGATTAAACTTGCTTAGGCATTAGGCATAATTGAGGGTGGTGAGAAATGAATAGTGGTGCAATTGGAGAAAGTTGAAAAAGAGACTCCAAATTTTAGTTGAATAACATGCAATAAATTTGTGAAAAGAAGTAAGAAAAAAAAAGTACTTAGTTATATGCTTTGTATGGCCTATTCTCTCCTCTCCATTATTTCCTGTTTTGGTAGTTCCATCTACGAAAAGAAGAGAATTTGTGGGATTCTAGCATCATAAAGTGCATTTTAGGTCAGATGCATATAAGTTACCACACGACAACTTCGAGTCTCTTCCACTTTGGTAGAGTGCTACCTAAAGTTGCAATAACCAATTTATGAGCATTGTGAGCTTTTCAATCTCTTGCTTAGTGGATTATGTAGCTAAAGTTTCGAGTAGACATTAATTATAATCAAATAGTATTACGAAAAGTGTATGATCATAGTCACGTGTTCATTAAATAGTGTGGTGGGACTTTTTTTTCTCTTTACTATGTATATTTCTTTTGTTTTTTTAAAAGACTTTCCAGTGTAAATAAAATACACTCTCTAATTTATATAAGAGTAAATAGTTGACTCAATAAAATAAATATTAGTATATTTCATTTTTTAAACAATTACAAAAACTGTTTTAGTGTAAAAATTTTAATTCAGTTAATTTTATTTAAATTCTAATAATAATTAAGGTAATTGAACATAAAATTGGTCTTTAATAATTATTATGTGTGTTTATGAAAATAAAATATTTCATATATTCAAAACTAAATTTCAATACAGTTTTTAATATGTGAGTACAAAAAATAAAAAGAGAAAGGATTATGCTTGTTAAGTGTTACAAGAGAACTATATTTAATAGCCTGATTACTTTTATTAGACCAATTTGTTATACATTCAACGTTTTAGAAGATTAGAAAAATTAGAATGATAACACATAAACACAAAGATTTTAAATCCTAAAAAATATTTAACAATCTCTTAGAGTATTCAAACTCGACTTTGTAAATAATATGTTGTGTTGATTGTTTCTATCCAATAATATTTTGGCTAGAGTTTGTATTAAGTATTGTTTGAATCATTTCTCGTAAAAAAATATTTTTCCTCTCCTCAACATCATTTTGTTATGTTGTTCACCATAGTTTTCACAAAATTATAAAAAGTCTTTATTTTAAATATTTTTTTTTATAGAAATAATTGACAAATCTTTTCATTTTGAAATTTTTTAAGAATTTCCAAATAACTTTGAAACTCATCCTTGCAGTTCAAAAATTTCACCCATGTCTATCTAGTGGAATCATATACAATAATTACACCATATCATTTATCACTAATAGAAACAAGTTCAAGTATACAAGCTCAAGAGGTCTTTAGGTAGAAATATCATTGATACTTTTAAAAGAAGTGTTGGAGATCCCACGCCGATTAGAGATGAGACTTTTCAATAATTTATAAGTGAGTGCAAATCTCACCTTACAAGCCAGATTTGTAAGGTTGGGTTAGGCTTAAAGTTTACTTCTAATATGGTATTAGAGTCTATCCTAGCAAGGTTGTTGGGCCTATCAGGCCACCCGCTATCAGGCCTCTATCAGACCACCCTTACATATAAGCTAAACGCTCGAGTTGAGGAGTCTCAGCATGAAGGGGTGTGTTGGAGATCTTACATCGACTAGAGATGAGTCCTTTCAATAGTTTATAAGTGGGTGCAAACCTCACCTTACAAGCTGAATATGTAAGGTTGAGTTAGGCTTAAAGTCTACTTCTGATAAGAAGTTTTCACTTGTTTGCCTACTACACATCATTCATATAGAAGATTGCCTTTGAATAACATAATTAACATTACGAGATTATGCTTTTGCATCTTTGAGAGTAATCTCAAGCTAACATGACCACACTTTCTATGTTAGACCCAATTATCTTCTTTGATTATCATAAGGGATGACATCTTTTGAGCTGACAAGTTATCCTTACCAATTTTATAAAATTTACCTTATCTATTTAATGTAAATAATTTGGTCTCAACATGATTACAAACTATACATTAGTCTTTGTTAAAAATAACATCACACCCACTGTCACATATTTGACTTATGTTAAGTAGGTTATGCTTTAGACTGTTTACTAAAAAGAATTTATTTTTCAATAGAAGATAAATGTTTCATACTTATCTGGCCAACTTCAATTATTTTGTTGTGTTAGATTTCTCTGAATATTACCTTACCTCCTTATTTTCTTTTCATCTTGGAACATAGATCTTTCTCCAGTCATATGTTGTGAGTATCCATTGTCCAATTACCATTCAGTATATTGAAAGAGGAATTATTTTCTTTTTAGTTAACCAAATAACATTGGGTCCTTTTCTGTTAGTTTATCTTTGTCGTTCCTTTTTAGGATGTCCACTAGAGAATTCAATAAGATTGATCTTAGTAGACGATATAACATAAATGAGTGAATGAGCTTTGCTAAGAAATTTCCTTCATATTTGATACATGTTTTGTCATGTGCTTCCCTTGATTTTCTTATTATAAAATCTAGACATTTTTCACTTATAATATATTGAGATAGGACATTCTTTAAAGAACCATTGTCATATAGTGGACTTTTTATGGTCTTGCTCTCTTCTTTAGCTTCAAGCCTTTTCCAACACTCTCTAATTTTCATAACCGTTTCCTTTTTAAGTTTTTCAAAACTTATGTTGAGATTTTCAAGTCTTTAACGCATATTCTTGTTTTCTTTACACAATTTAAAATTTTCATTTGCGAGATTAAGATATTCATTTAAAACTTCATCAAACGGTTTAGAATTTTTTTTTCAAATTCTTAAGTTTTTTCGAAATGTTTTGGAAATTATTTTTAAGATTTTTGAATCCTTTTATAACTTTAGAGATATTAGACATAACTTCATAATATACTTGTGTAAAAGATTGAGAGTATAATGAAAATTTACCTCTTCATTTACATTGTTTGATGATGCATTGTAAGATGTGTTTGCCATGAAGCCTACATGAGCTTATTATTTCTCGACATCAAAATTAGAAGAATCAAGATCTTCTTATTTGAACATGAAGTTTTCTTTTTTTTATATAATATTTTCTTGTTAGAACAACTAGCTCTTAAAGAGAGGGATGAATAGAGTCCTAGACTCTTCTGTTGGACGACTAGACTATATCGTCTAACAAACAAGTAAAGCAAAAAATCCAAAGAATAAATTTATACTAGTTCATCCAATTCTCCCGTAACACAAATTCTTAAGGCACTATAAAAAATGTCACTATAGGAAACAACATAAAACCGTGGCCTAAAATGGTTTTTCAATCGGCTTGAGTAAGCATTGTCGTTTGAATAAGCAACTGCTTTTAGCAAGACAACAACTTAAAACCATTACCTAATGTCATAACAACAACCACAATTTTAAAAATGTTGCTTAAAGTGTTAAAAAATATTATAATATATTCTTTTAATTTACATAGATTGCTCATACAAAAATTGAAGATGAAAACAATAAATATTCTTATTTGTGTCTTTAACCCCTAAATTACAAACTTGGGGCATGATTTATTTGTTTGTGTATTTACCAAAATAAATAATTGAATCCATAATAATGTTCACCCATATATTTCAATGTTATTATTCAAACTACATGATCAAAAAGTTGTCTTGAAACATAATATGAAGCCATCAAAATTAACACTACAAACTTAGTTTAAAAAAAAAATCATGTCTAGAATATTTTTTTTACAACATAACAATAAATTCATTCTTCTACAAGATTGTTTCCATTGTCTTCAGGCTGTAAAAAAATAAAAAAATATAAAGTATCAAGCCATCAAAACTAACTCTACAAACTTAGTTAAGAAAACATCATGTATAGAATTGTTTCTTGACAACTTAACAATCTTTTACAAGATTGTTTTCATTGTCTTCAAGTTTCAAAAAATACAAAATATAGAGTGTTAAAGTGAGTAAACATCTTAAAACTAATTTAGAGGTATGATGAGACTAATTAGAAGCATAATCCCACTATTCTAATATTTTGAAATAATTCAATTGAAAAAGAGAAACATTTAGGTTGTTGATTGGAAAAGAATATTCAAGACCACAAAAGCAAGACAAAAAAAAAAACTATCAGGTATTATTGAAACAAAGGAGAACTTTCTATTTTGCAAATTGTGACAAGGGTAGGCGTGTTGCAACTGGTTGGTTCATTTTGCACTAAAGCAACACATTTGGCAATAATTAAGGTTCTAATCCATATCAGTAAACTTACTAACATAATCCAACCCATATCACTAAATTTACTACCATGCATGAAGAGTACCACATGATTGAAATTTAAATATGATTATGTATATGTGTTTATATGTCCATGATCCAAGAAAAAAAAATGAAAACTCAAGCACGAAACAACTCAATTAAACAATAAATTTTTTTACAAGAACTTCATATACTTACTC
>Ga0099825_1007114_pt1 | contig 13726 bp, 6 predicted proteins | sample SiratroredBW_FD_76838 | JGI IMG/M metagenome (GOLD analysis project Ga0099825, IMG submission 76838) | Root nodule microbial communities of legume samples collected from California, USA - Siratro red BW | ecosystem: Host-associated > Plants > Roots > Nodule | place: USA: California | collected... | reverse complement strand
GGGGTGGAGGAAGAATTTGTCTGATTTCAAATATTCCTTTATCAGTTTGATCAATTCAGAGCATAAGCCCAATCTTTCCATCATATAGTAAAGAATTTTACAATTAACCAAATCATATATTTTCTCAAAGTATGCCTTTACAATGATATATTTTTTCTTTTTCCTCCTTACCTCATCCACCACACTATCACCACACCATCTAACAAACATCTACTCTTTATAAATGCATACTACATTTGATTTATAATTTTATGCAAAATTTTCTTTGTTTATTTGAGAACATTTTAGATATTATCTTGTACACACTAGCCACCAGCGATATCTCTATACTCACCAATCCTTGTTACTTTTTTTCTTAGGTATAAGAGTTATGAATTATTTATTTCTTTCCCTTGGCCGTTTCTCACAAATATGAAAATAATTTCCAATACTTCATACTTCCACTTTAATAATATCCTAGAAAAAACTTAATAAAACAAAAATTGAAACCATCAAGCCTAGGATTTTACTACTTTCACAATCCCACATGGCCTGCCTAACTTCCCTTTCTGAAAATTTGTTTGTTAACATATTATCTTCAGGATTAATAGAATGGAATTCTATGGTATCTAACCTGATTTTAATTTCTAATCTTCACTGAATTTGCTTTTATAGAAATTCTTGATCTCTTCTTAACCTTAGGTGACTCCTCACATCACTTGATGTGGTTTTTAAGTTATTTCATCGTGTTCTTTGTTCTCCTCTACTTGATTAACCTATTTCGTGTTCAGATCACTTATCTCTAATCATTTGGTCCTAGATTTTTGTCACATTAATGCATCCTATTTGAAATTTATTTTTTTCAATTATACAAACAACTGTTTTTTTCTTAAATTTACTACGTCTATAGACACTATCTTCATCTTTTTTGTTTAAGTTTCTTATGTTTGAAATAATCTTTTGTTTTCTGTAGTTTATATCCTTAAATATCTCTTTCTTTCAAACTCGTAAGTCTTAGTCTTTTTAACTTCTCTTTTAAGATCCTCATATCATTTTCCTTTACCACATAGATATCTCAAAACCTCTTAATAGTTTTCTTAGATTCATTCGTTGTCTACCACACGTCTAGAGTTCTAGAGGGTTTTAAGCTCCAATCTATCAAAGTGTTCTATAATAGTAATGCATAATATCAAGTATTGATGTATCTAGAACACATTTCTTATAGTCTGGCTATAAATCCAGTCTTTCTTGGGACACTAACACTCTATCTAACCTACTTTTGAATGTCCTATTTGTTTTATACTATATTTAATTTCTCTTAATCATTAGTATATCTAATAGTTCTAAATTTTCAATAAAGATATTAAATTCATGTATCTCCCTCTTTTAATTACCATCTTCACTAAGCCCTTTCCTTTCTTTCGAGTTCCTAGTTACGTTAAAATCACCCAACATACACCATACCTCATTTTCACCATGCCTTTTATTTCTTGTTAATTTTTCCCACATTATTTTCTTTTCACAATAGTTAATGGGTATTTGTTATCTCCCACTTGCCTTCTATAACTTAGAATCCTTTAGAGCTACTATTTTAATATGCCTCCAGTCCCATTCTCTGAAATATTATACACTCATTCTATATTATTGGCCCCTAAATTAAAATATTACCCCAACAGGCATTATTGAATCCTTTACATCAATGTTATCATAATTAAACTTATTTGTAGCTAAGTGTAATTCTTATAAAGAAACTAATTGACAAATTGTGAAGATTGACTTGTGTTTGCTGAATTTCTAGGCCATTAGTTGTAATTTTGCAAAATTAGCTCATCAATAACGGTTGAGGAGTTATTATGGTTTTGATTCATTTTATTGCCAATTTCATCATTTCAAAATGATATTTTTGTTTTTTTTTAATGTTTTTGGGATGTAAGGAGTAATGGAATAATGATGTTGGTTTCTGAGTTTTCAGGATCTAATACCGCTTTGATACCATCTTACGATGGTATCGAGGGTTAGGAAAGGTTAGACAAGGATATGATAACTATGAACAAAAATGAGCAACTAATATGATAACATGGAAGAAGATTTTTCTTAAATGTTCTATTTTATTTTTTTGTTTACAATAGCTCACTTAATATAGAATTCAAGGAAACTAAATATAGAAATTATTCTAAATAAATACATTTGATATTCTCTGATATTCTCTAATACTCCCTTGATTATTTTTTATGATTATTTCTGATATTCTTAATGATATTATTCTCTGATATTGCCTTGATTATCTCTCATATCATACTGATTTGTTTCTTTGATATTCTCTTTATTATCTCTCTTATATTATTAGTGATATTATCTGATTATCTCTAATATTCTAATAAAAACATCTTGACTTACTTATGTCAAGATTGGCATATATATATCTTATATGATTAAATTTAACCCAAAAAAAACTCATGAACATCAAATAAACAAAAGATGTCTAGCAAATAACAACTCACTTAGAAAGAAAACATGAAAAGAATAAACATAATTTGAGAGGTAAAAAGATATAAAAAAAAAATTCTAATTCTTACTTTTGTTTAAATAAAATTTAAAATTTTATAATTTTATATAATTAAATTCCTCTTCTAAATTTCATTTCAATTTCTTTTAAAATTTCATGTTAAAAAATATACTTTATCATAGAGTATTTTAAATCCTCTACAAAAATATTATTTTCTACTCAAACACGTCATAGAGCAAAATAATTCGGTATGTAAAACTAAAAATTAATTAGAATTATACTTTGGGTTCCAAGCAAAAAAATTTGGATAAACTTTAACATAAAATAATGATGTTTTGTCGAGTAAGAATGTAGATAATTTTTAATAGGAGACCAAATTCAAATGAAATATATAAATTTAACCAATAACTAAAAGAATCAGTTGACCACATGTCACGAAAGCTAAAATTATATAAATCAAACAACAATGCTAGAGGTGGACAAAGAAATTAGTGGGGTGGAAGAAGTTAAAGCCTACATACTTTCGTCACTATGAATACTTTATGAGCCATTTGGGCTGAATTTTGAGCCTTTTGGGCTGAATCCAGAAAATAATTGTGATGCTCAAATGCACTATTAACAATGTCTGGCCATTCCTTTGACCCTTTAACCTTTATTAAAACAGTCTTATTAGCATATGTTCTATAAAGAAATAACGTTAATTAATTTGTAGCAAAACATGAAAATTGAGAGTGGCCAAAGGAGTAGTGTGACAATTCTAAAATGCAGTGGGTGTTGTTGAACTTTCTAAAAGGGAATGTACGTCTGGCTATTAACAAGGAAAGGAGCTTTAATCAGATAGCAAACAAAAATTTGACACAATGGACAAACTGAATCCGGATTAGTGAAGTAAGGACACAAGGATCTGCACAAAAATAGCCAAAAATGGTAAAATATGTTGCAGACAATAATATGTTGAATGCGGGAGTCTTGGCTATAATAGTGTATTCTCAAAACAAAAGGGCAACCAAATGATCTTTCTTAATCTAGCTTTTGGGGTGCCCTTCAATAATGAATACAACCTAAACCAACAGGTTTTATGTGGTGTGGTTCTCCATCTTTCCTTGTAGTTCCAAGTTTTTGTTTTTGTTTGCATTTCAGTTAAATTGTCAACTTTTGCTATCATACTAAACTAGATCTAGGATCATTTTCATTCAATAATAATGTAAAAAGAACAGTTTAATTATAATGTTAGAAATTATGGAATCATTAATTAGCCAAGGATAGGATATGATGTACTGGATGGTGCAGTTTCACATGCATTACCTTCTTTTCTCTTCCCTTTAATGGGGCCGGATTTTAGAGAGCACTGTCATGTTTTTGTACAATATTTTTATTATAATTTTAACACTTTATAAAGAGCTTAAGTAAAAATAAATATATTTAACATCTTTAAAATATAGAAAAAAAAATCATATTATTCTTTTACTGAATACAGGACCAGTAGAAAAATTTAGAATTCTTATTTTTTGGTATTATTCAATATCATCTTATAATTTTTTTTCTTATTAATTTTCCAAGAAACTAAACGTAAAAAGTATTAGATTTTTATTTATTTATTTTAGATTAGGATTATTTATATAAAAAATTATGAGAGGATATTTCGCTATTCAAAGTGAAATAAGAGAATAGTAATAAATATTCTAAGGATATTGTTTAAGGAAAATTAAAATATTTATTATTTATATATTCAATATTTTATCCATATGCTTTTTAATTGGAAATACCCAGTAAGTATATTTAATATTTCTTAACCAATATTCAATATTCAATATAAAAATATAATTTCATCTTAGTAATTAAGAAAATATGTACAAATAATAATTAGGGATATTTTATTATAATTTATTATTAAATATTCTTATATTTTGGTTGATTGTAAATAAACTATTTACGATTAAACACATCATTCACATCAGTATATCAACTCTTTAATTCATAGAGTATATTTAGAATATAACATTGGTTGGTATCATCTGCAAATCTACTCCTCTATGAATTTATACCATAATTCAAATTGTTCACTACTGTAAATATAAATATATTTCATATATTCGAAATTCAATTATAATATATATAACTATGTTTATTATTATTAATGTAATCATATAAAAATAACTTTTTGATAAGTTGTAGATACTAAATACTAGTTATATAAATTATAACACAAAACTTGAAGAGTGAAAATATCACTTTTCCCTCTCTCAGTGAAAAATAATTAAAATTGTGTTTTATGTATTTCACATAAATTTACAGTTGTAGCAAAAGTTTTTTTTTTTTTTTCTATTGAAATGTGTCAAAGTATCATCTATTATAATTGTACATTTAATCTTTTTAACTGTCTATAAATTCTTTCTACCATTTCCATCTCTATCTCTAATTCATTCTCAATATATTTATTAAAAGAAATGCTCAATAGTAGTAATTAATTACATTATATCACAATTATTACAAAACGAGTGCCTCAAATATGCCATAATTGTCTCGTCTTAACTAGTAGTCTTCATGTTTGAAGTCTAGATATGTAGCTGAGTTGAATACTCAAAAAGTTTTGCTATCCAAAAGGTTCTTATCCAACTCAAATCAAATTTTCTCCGGTGAAGGGTACTATGATCCGTATAAAACGAACTATATATCACAATTAAATTGTTTATGATAAATCTAAAATATTATATGCGATAAATTTTATTTAAAACATTATTTATATGTTTTATAATATTTATTAATCATAAATTTTAATTATACAAAATATATGTACTAAAATGCTATTGTTCTTTAAAAAAAGTTATTTTAAAGATTTTACAACAAATTGTTATCAGTTTCTTGAAAATCTATAAGATTCGATTTTTTCTTCTAATTGATTTTCATTTGAAATATTTAAATCTTTAAAAATGTAATTAATGAAAGTGAGATGTCATTGATTAAAAAGTATTTATCATGAAAATGAGTTATGGAGAGAGAGAAATTTTGGAAATGACTTTTGTATGGACTTTTGGATAGAAAATACTTGGCCAGATCAAAGCCTTCTAATGTTCAAATTTTGTTTTGTAACTTTATTTTATAGCTGATACTTTTGAATTTGTCTTTGTATCATAGATTCGTTAAATAATGATGCCTCACTTTAGGATAAGTTAAAGTAAAAAAGAATTATTTTGAACTATGATCAATTTAAATAGGTAAATTATCTGTCAATTTTTTTTTTCACAATACTTAAACATAACATTTCACTTGAAGAATGCTAAAATTTTACTATTTAAAATAGACAAGTCATTTTATTATACTATAGAATTCGAAGAAAATTATGTGTCATCCTTAAAATAGTAAATGCAAATGAAAAATCAGACTTTAACTGAGTTAAAACCAAAATTTAATATATTTAAAAAATAGAAACGTATTAAAAACCCCAAAATTATTGATATATAAAATGAAAACCCAACATTATTTGCAAGAGCTTGTGCAGTACATTGTGTATACAGTTCCTACAAAAACCTTTCTGCTATGTTTTTAATTTAAGAATCAATAAGAAAACAATGTGAATATTTTCTGATTATCAATATTTTATATTTCGTTATTTTGGTCTGCCTTTTTGTTTTTAAATTAAAACAGTTTTTTTTTTATTATTAAAGTTTGAATCGAAAGAGTTGAACTTTCATTTCAATGGTGGAATACAAAGAACTTTGTTGGTGAGGTCACTGTTGATTTCATGGGTCATTTCCTATGATTAATGAAAAGAATGATAATGAAAAGAAAGGTTCCTGTCTTATGGCCCACATCCAATAGAGAGGGAGATTAATTCACTGTGGTGCTGTGAATTTGTGACACAGCCATATCTAATTAATGGTCTTTGGTGCATTGGTTTCCAACCTAGCTTGATCCAATGAAAAAGGTGATGAGATTCTCCTCTAACATCTTTGCTTTCCATCTTTGTTTTTTGTCTAGCATATAATAATTAATTAATAGGCACTGGTGACCTAATGCCAATCAAGGGAGACCTACATAAGACATGGGCTGGGGACACTACTCATCACTCAATCTGAAAGGTTACTGTGAAAATAATGTATTAACTTAGAGCACAATGAACATATAAAAATTTTCATTTAAATGAGTTCGAATCCCCATATTTTTGCTTTACTATAGGTAAAACATTGAAAGGAGAAAAGGATACCTAATAATAGAAACACATAGCTACTCTAAATTCTTTAATTTCATCATAGATCAGTTATCAACTTCTCATTAGGTTTTGTGTGGCTCGTCTCTTATTTTTCCTATTCAGGCAGTTGATCCCAGTCCAAACAGGCAATTATACAGCTTAACTTTGTTCTATATCTGAACATGTACAACTATGTACTCATCCCATATGTAGGTTTAGGTTTAGGGACAATTAAGTTTGGGATGTTCACAGTAAAATATGCATATAAATTTTTAAAAGTGTCTTGTTGAGAAGAAGCAACTATCATTGATAGAGACAAAGAAATTCATATTGCATTGACGAAGTAGCACCAAAATAAAATAAAGAAAAGAAGGTGGTCATGCAAAAGTTGATGTTGCCATCTTACTATTTTGGGCGGTGCATCACTTTCACCATTCATTGAGACCATAGTATATATGGATGGTACTAATGAGCTGCCTGTCCAATCCAGGCAGTTTCAAATTAATGGAAATTCCAGAGCTACTCATAATAAATAAAATGGAATGCGTTTCATCGTTTCCAACGAAATGTTTTTCATTAGTTAATTGAATTAAGACTTCATTAAGAAAACAATCTTTGTGTGAGCAACTTAATCAACTTCATGATTGGAGGGTTTGGAATTTCTTTGCTGGGGACAAGCCCGTGTGGCGACATGCATGCTGCTGATTCTAGATAACACAGACCCTACATTAAGTTGAAGAAAATCATTAACACATTTGATCTTAACAAAATATGCTGTGAAAACGATAACAATCAATTTGATGACCTAGAAAGATTCTTTCCCCTTAGTGCATGGGATATAGACATGTTACTATTAAAATATATAAATACCTACTTAAATAAATGAAGTATGTGCATTGTTCCTATACGCAGTTATTTAATATATATATATATATATACTTACTGAATATAGATCAGAAACTTGATTAAGAGACTGAAATGATTCGATTAGTGTGTTCTTCATTACACACACGGTCTGACCATGGTTTCTGCAAGACGTGGGGCAGAACACTAGGACTGATATGTATGGGACACAACACAACCATTGGTCATATATATGTTCTTTTTGGAAAACCCTTTTTTTATGGGTTTGGTCTGATGCGGTTCTAATCTTAACAAACATTGGGCCCAGAGATTGTCACTACTTGTTTATTCTAACTTCTATTCTGTTGTTTATTTTATATGTATATATTCATCTTTCTTACACTTCAACTCAGATTACACAAGGACCTAGTTCATGCCACTCTCCTACATCTATCTATCTGACTAACCCTCACTCATTTAATTGGTGCATTATTGTACTTCACAGAATGATCCAAACTAACTGGCACATTATTGTACCTCGTGCATGACCTACACGTCTTGTGGTTAGAAAAATTAAATCACATAATGGAACGAATGTGGATGACAATAGTAGCAGGACAACACTATATCAGAGTGTATATAGGCATGCACAGATATATATTCATTACACAGCATTTGTACTGTATATTAATGTCGATATATAAAATGATTTTGACTGAAGTATGTATATATCTGTATTTATAGTCAGTAGCTGGTGGCCGGAAGTTATAAATTTGTTATAAAGTGTTTTCAGGAACCATGGTCACAGGTACGCATTAATTTATTTGCCCTTTGGTTTGAGTGTGTGTGTGGGGTGGGGGGGCAAAGATTCAAATGCTGTTGAAGATTTTCAAGTTATATTAGAGGTGAAGTTAAGAGAACTTTCCTCCAGTACTTTTTGGGACACACCTTTGGAAGATTATCATAGCACAACAGGTTTCAAAATAAGAAGAATTATTGATATTGAGGGAGTTTCCCTTCCACGTGATTAGTCATGCATTGAGCTGATTTCATAAAATAGTAGCATATAACGAGTACCCAATTAAGATTATAAAATCATTCTTTTTTTTTTTTCTTGATATGAATTCTTAAATGTTAATTTCTCGTATTTTTTTGAAAACACAGTTGCTAAACTACTTCTAAATTAATTTGATGGATTAATTTTATTAACCAGATACTTTTTACTCATTATCAATACCTTGACTTTATTAAGGAAGAGCTTAAAGACAAAATATGTTGGTTAAAGCATAATTAGTCGACAAGGCACTAACTAGTTGGTTGTGTTTTGGTTACGTTGGCACAAACTTTGGCAAGTCAATGATCCCAGCAGAAGCCTTTAAGCTTGATTTATAATGGGGGCATTGACAAATGACTAACCCCCCACACCAGTATCCAATTATGACGTTTTATGAGTACCGGTCATGCATGTTGTAATTGCAATTTTTCAAAACCAGCCATAAAAGTTGTGGAATTTTAGGTAAGCTTTCAATACAAGGTACTGATAATTGGTCGTGAATGAAAGTTACTTGAACTACCTGTAAGATTCTCTAGTGCATACGGTTTCACAAAGTTTTCTTTCTTCATTAGTTTGTGTTATTAACTACTTATTGGTATTAGTTCCTCTGAATGGAAAGAATTATCTTTCATTTCCATTATTGGAACTATAGAGGCAAAGTCAAGTGGTATCTGTTGCTGTAGGCATTTGGATTTGGTCCTTACCTAGATAGGGAAGTGAAGTCAGCAAAAAAAGGGCCACTTTCTGGTTTGTAAAGCACACTGATGATGGCAAACCTTGGTTCTAATTAACATCCTGCAGGAACCCTACAGTCAAGGAAATTTTCTGTAGCACACATGGCATCCTTTGACTAGTCACCTTTCAATATATACAGAACAAGAACTTGCCACTTGTGCCTACCCAAAAAAGATATTCCATTCATTCATTAGGTTTTATATGCAATCTGACATAAAATTAAATTTCTACCATGATATATGTGTCTGCTTTCATGGCTCAATCATATTTTCAATAGGATTTCTCTCTAAGCAAATGAAAATATATGAACTCATTCTTTTGGTTATATATTTGTATTAAGACTGCTTCATTCACGATCGTGCATATATCCACAGCTTGGGCTGAAATAAACCAACGTAAAAGCTTTTATGAATGCATTTTCGGTTTGAAAATTAACTACCTTAGTATTAGTATTATTATTTTTACCAGCATTTGTTTGATGAAAATCTGGCACATGTTCCACTCTTCTTAACAAATAGAGCCAGGAAAAGATGAGTCGTGCTCCTTAACCCCACCCTACACATGGACCAGTCTCAGCAAAGTAATTAAGTAAATCAAATGAGTCACATATTTAGGTGAATTACTATTCCGTGGTCCTACGTCTAGCTATTCAAACTATACATTTGACATCTCTGTAAGTTGGAATTGAATCAAAGCAGATATTACCACAAATTTGAATGTTACTTGCAAGTTGTAACCAACAAATACGCATTTTCCTCAATTTGGTTTAATTCAAAATTAATTACAAGACCTACTAAATTCGTTCCATAACAAGATAGGACTGATTCCCTAAAAATTACCTTCAAAACAATTTAAGACTTTACATAAAGAAAATCACACATGTATTACTTGACCTAACCGATAACGTTGGTTAAAATATTGTACTATGTTTCAATCTCAATATAATAGCTGTATTAATACACTAGGTGAATTTCCCTAAGAAGGACACTAAACTCAATATGCAATCGGAGCAGGCCTCAGAGACATGCCACTGGTAAAATGTAAGTAATATGCTCAGACATGTGCAAACTTCACAGGTCTGAGAGATCACAGGAGCTAATTCAACCTCATATACGAGAAAAAAGTTAAAACAAAAAAAGCAAATAGTGGTATATTGTGAAAAAAAAATTATGTAATATGTTACTGCTTTAACATTTCGTTATGTATAGTGCAATCCTAACTTTTAACAGATCACAGAAAATGGCAGGGTCGGACAGATAACATTTTACTGTAGCAAAAGCTATGCACAATTCTTGGTTCTTCAAAATTAGTTTTGAAGTCTCAAAATAGCACGAAGAGATGTCAAACTGCATTTGCATTTATATGTCGGTACCATTTTTTTTTTTCGTCAAGTGAAACGAATTGGCGTAGTATTTTTCCTTCTCATGCAAGACACTTGTTATGTACTAAAAAGAAAAAATATTAATTTTTTTGAGCAGCAGTTACCTGATAAAGGGTTAGTTAATTAAATAAGTTGTTACGTGAGAAAGTAATGAAAGGTGAGAGGGAAAAGGGTTGTGAAGAATAATTGAGGTAAAGAATGGGATGAAAAAGAAAAAGGAAATGAAGGAGTTAGTGTATGAAAGAAGTAAGGTGAAATGGTAAGATTTGAGTGAATGGTGTGTTATATAGGATCCCTAATAGAGAGTGTCATAGGGAAGGGAGAGGGAGAAGAGAGTGAAGGCAGTGTGGGACCGAGAGGCAGAGTGCATGTGATGAGCAGGCTTTGGATTAGTTGTCGGAGTGGAGTTTAATCAAGAACAAGAAATGGCAGAATTTCAGGCACCCAAAAATGGGCACTCTGCTCCCAAGCACAATCCAATTTCAAAGAATGTGCTCATTTTTCTGTTTCTTTTTCTTCTCACACCATTCAATCTGATGGGACTTATGCCTTCCTTCTATATACATCGGGACTCTGTCTATCCTCACCCAACATTCCAATTTTTCACTACAAACATATATCAAAATACCAACATCAAATTCTTTATGTATATCCTTTCTTTCTATTGCAAATTGGAAAAAGGAGTGAAAATAAGATGGAATTTCATTAGTGTTTTTTTTCCATTTGTTTATCTAAATATTTTAACTTTTATTTTATGTTGTTATTCTATTCATTTCTTTTCTATCATCAAATAAAAAATAAATAAAGAAGAAAAAAAAATATAAATTGTTAGAAAAATAATAATAATAATAATAAAGTGAAATAAAAAATAAATATAATTTATTATGAAACCTATATAATTGCTTGTGTTTTTTTTAAAAAAATATTCTTAAATTATTACTATAGTTAAGAGTAGTTTTTTGACTGTCATAAAATAAACGGTTGTTAAAGAACTGTTATGAAATAATAGTAAAATACATTGATTGCATTTGAGTACTCTTCTTCGCTTCAATCCAATCAAACATTCTTTCTCTAATTTCTAACCTATGATATTTTTGTTTTGTCCTTTTATCTACTAAATAACCAAATCTGCTACTATCACGGGTTTGGTTCTGAAGAGGGGAGATAAGGAAAAAATAATAATGTGTAATGTTTAGTAAGATGAAACAGAAGGAGAAATAATTTTAAAAATGATAGAGTTTATTTATACATATATTTTTTATCTCTCTTCCTATATATCTTTTCTATTTCTAACTCGACTGAAAGTATATTTATTTCATCTTACATATTTGTCTCCTCTCACTGTAGAGGCAGAAAGTTAAAAGAAAGAAAGAAAGGGAAGGGAGTGAATGATTAAGCAGTTGAAGAATATAACTTTAACCTCATTTTATATAATTTACAATTAAATTTCTAAATCTATAAAAAAATATAAAATATAAGAGGGTTGTGGAAGGAAATATTTTGGCAGGGGTTAAGATTTCACATGGGGTTTGGGTGGGAATGAAAAGCAAATGAGAGGGTTGTTCATTTATGGCTCTGACAGTGACCTTGTGGCTCAGTTACCCTTTCTCTCTCTGGAAAAGAATTGGAGGAAGAAAAGTGCAACAGAAACAGAAGCATTGATTTCTTGCTTTGGATTAGCCAAGAGAAAGGGAGAAAACTACCAAACTATATGTATGTGTGTATTGTGTGCATATATAAAAACCTAGAGGCTTTGTTTTGTTCGGATATATGCATGAGAGATTGCCAGAAATGGAATTTGTTTGGCCACACAAAACAAACAACACCATGCCATGCAATGCAATTGCATGATTCTCTCGCTCTTCCGTTTTTCTTGCTGGACTCCAATCCAATTGACTTAATTGGTTACCAACAAGGAGAGTTAGGTAACTTTGGGATTAGTGGTATCTTTTGAGACTACTCCTTTATCGCCTTATACTTCTTTTATTATAATAATAATAATAATAATAATAATAATAATAATAATAATAATAAATAATAATAATAATCAGACTAAAGTTTCACTCATTGTGGTGTGCTCCGTACAAATTTTTATTTTACACTTTTATATATCAAATTCAAATTTGGATTAAGAATAATATCTCAATTCACAATTATAAAAGTTAACAAATTTATGATCTTATGAAAATAAAAAAAAATTATTAAAAATGCAGTTTGTAGGTGCTAGTATTACCTTTTAAAGAATATATTTTTCTTTTTCAAAAAAAATATGTAAGTTCTTTGATTTTCTCGTAAATTTCAATCTTTTAACGATGACTATTATAATAGTCTTCGATTTGAATTTTAGTTTCAGTTAAGGTCTTGTATCCTTATTGAGCATGTATTTTCAAGTCTGATAGTGTGAATGTAAAATGTAGAAGATGTAGGAGTATGGTATAGTATAGTAATAGTAATGGTATAAGAGTAGTGTAGATGGTATTTGCATAAAGTTGGTTGCAGAGGAGAGGTTGTGAATCGCGGGAACAAACACAAGGCTCGAGAATGACAGAGTAAACATTATTATTGCTATTGGGACTCCCACTTATCATTCCCTTCTCTCCTTATTCTTCCTTACACAACAAAACCAGACACCTATATGCCTACACTGCATCTTCTTTTCCTATACACTGCTTTCATTCCAATATCACTACTAAATCACTTCTTTATTCCAAACTTCAACCAATATATTCCTATTACATCTTTTCATAATACTTTATTTCTATTCAAAGAAAACAAAAAAACTACCCTCTCACCTCCCAAGTCCAAATGGATTTAATTCATTTTTATAAGAAAGCATGCATGTTTGTTTTAGGACAACACTATACTCCATCGTATCAATCCAACACTAATTATTGCTTTCGATCCCAAGATATAAAACCCACAAAAGGGAAAGGAATACGGGCCAATCTCTTCTCTCATACATATCCTTCCATAAAAATATAATTAACATTTATGTTTTATAAAAATTACTATTATCTACTTTTATTATATATTTTTTTT
>Ga0099825_1007113_pt1 | contig 13726 bp, 4 predicted proteins | sample SiratroredBW_FD_76838 | JGI IMG/M metagenome (GOLD analysis project Ga0099825, IMG submission 76838) | Root nodule microbial communities of legume samples collected from California, USA - Siratro red BW | ecosystem: Host-associated > Plants > Roots > Nodule | place: USA: California | collected... | reverse complement strand
ATAGTTACTAATATTAATAATAATATTTGAAAACCTTGAGCTGAACAATATAATGCTTTAGAAGCAACAAGATAAAACTGAAAATAAAATAAATATATATATAAGTAAAAAAAAAAAAAAAAGTGAAAATTAATCGTTGTATTTATTGGGTGCAGTGAGGGGTAGTGAAACAGAAGTGTGGGTAATGGTAGCATAGTGGAAGAATCCATAGCTGGCGAAGTTAGTTAGAGAAAGGGGAAAATGGTGTGCATAAGGAAGGCGACGGTGAAGGACCTTCTGGCGATGCAGGCATGCAACCTCTTCTGCCTCCCTGAGAACTACCAGATGAAATACTACTTCTATCACATCCTCTCATGGCCTCAGCTTCTCTATGTCGCCGAAGACTACAACGGTCGCATCGTCGGCTACGTCCTCGCCAAGATGGAGGAGGAGACCACCGACTGCCACGGCCACATCACCTCCCTCGCCGTCCTCCGCACCCACCGCAAACTCGGTCTCGCCACCAAACTCATGACCGCCGCCCAGAACGCCATGGAACAGGTCCACCACCGCTCATATCTCTCTATAGATTAATTATATTGTCTCAATAAAAATTCAGGAACTAAAATTACTGGTAATTAGAAATTGAGAGATTAAAATTAGGGATTTAGGTTTCGAATTGTGGATTTTCTAGAATATAGAACCAAAATTAAATCAGGCGAACTATATTAATATATGTATTTGTTTTCTCGGTCTTGAATTGGATTCTCCCACACAGGTGTTTGGTGCCGAGTACGTGTCCCTGCACGTGCGCAAGAGCAACCGTGCGGCCTTCAATTTGTACACGGAGACCTTGGGGTACAAGATTCATGATGTGGAGGCTAAGTATTATGCGGACGGAGAGGATGCTTATGACATGAGGAAGCAGCTCAAGGGGAAGCAGCATCACCAGCAGCACCATCATCATCATCACCACCACCACCATCACGAACATGGAGGCATGTGTTGCTCGGGGGAGGTCAAGGGGAATGCCAAAGCCACCTGATTGAGTGGTTAACGAATTGCAGAAAGAAATGAGAGTTTTAGTTTGAAATAGTAGGCTGTGGTTGAATTGGGTTGTGCAAACTTGCTGTATTTATTGGGCTGTGTTGCCTCATTTGGATGTAAATTTTGCTTTGCTGTCTTGGTTTCGGCTTCTTGATGCTTGAATGAATAACAGTATTGTTGCCTTTTGAGGTCTTTGATGTTTTTTTGTCATGGGAATTTATTTTATTTTCACTTGAGGACTTGCTGTGAGCAGGGTTGTTAATTGCAGGCACTATAGATTGGTGTCGTGCTATGTGGAGCGGCATCGATCTTCTGCTGGAACTCCATTTGTGTTGCACCATGGTGCCAGCATTGCTGTAGCTGTTGTGGACACTACTGTCTATAGTTTTGCTGGGAAAAAGGTTTGTTGGTTGTTCTACTGATTTCATCATAGTAGCTGTTACTATTTTATCTTTTATGTCACTGTAGCTGCATGTTTTGAATTGGCGATTCATGCTATGCTACTACTTCTAGTTAATCACTAGGGATGATAGAAAATGGGGATTAATATTTGCGGTACCAAGCTACCTATTAATGGACTGTTACTTCCTTGCTTTGGATTGCCTGAGATTGAGTATTTTCCATTTCTAATGCAAATCAGGTGAAAGAATTGGGTGATTATGGAGTCAGTGTAACAAGGATCTTGACAAAGAAAGATACTTCTATTTTTATTAGTGTATTAGCATCCTATACTCATTTTATTTTTAAGTATCACGAACACCTAAAAAGAATGAGAATTTGCTGCTAGATCATTGATTTTTCTTAGGAGAAGTCTGAATGCAGTTGGTGCAATATTAATCATATGCAGTGTAGTAAATATTGAGGTGGGTCTTGAAGTATTTCAAAGCAGATAATTTGCTGCATTATTACTTATTTCCTAATTCAGGTTGAGAGTTTGAATTTCCTCTTTGAAGATTGTAACCTCTTATGGGCAAAAGTAGAACTGTGTAGACATCCAGTTTCTTCAGAGGTTTTCTTTTTACTTTATTTTTCTTATTGGTTTGCATACATTTTGATTTCCAAATTTATAATTATACCTCTATTAGCAGATTAGCAGCTAATCCGCCCATCGTAATTTCAATTTTATGAAACATTCTTCGACCTGGGGCATACTTGTAGTGTTGGACCAATATTGCTTAAGAGCTTTGTTTTGCATGGTTAAATATACAAAATAATCATGTTTTAAGGCATTGGACATATGTGTCGAAATGTCTATGTCGTCTTCACAGGTTTAGTGAAGAAAGAGAATGTCTAGGGAATGTTAAAACAGGATTTTGAATCAAGAACAAAGCACGTTCTAACAAGAAAGCGTTTATTGTCTGTTATATTTCAATATGCTATACAAAGTTAGAGATGGTCCATCAAATAAAGTTAGATAAACAACTAATTCTTCTGGAGTACATGATTGAACTTGTTCTTCATTTTTCAGTGTTTAGGATTTACTCCTCGTTATCCTACCAAAAAAAAAAACTAACCAAAAAGTTAGCTCTAGAGATAGTAATTGAATAGAAATGATAAAACAATTTGAAAAACATTTTCACAAATAAGTTTATTACACGTTAGTAAGGGGTTATTTGATAGTTTTAAAAATAAATTTACAACAGTTTTGCAAACATGTGGACAACGGTCAAAAGCAGGTAAGTTAACTAATATAAAATAATAGTAAATATTTTAGTTTATACTAGTTTAATCTAACTTAGAACATATTTCTTAAGAGAAATATAAAGGATTTTACTAATAAAACTTGATTAGAAGTATTGTCGTTATCAAACAAGTTCACAAAGCTATTCTTAACTATCTTTCTTTGAGATTAATCACAAGTGTACTGCATTATTTTTGACTAAGTACACAAAACATTTTAGTATTGAAAGGAATATAAGGAAAACTCTTAATTAGAAGATATAGAGTTTAAAAAAGATCATTGTTTGTTGTGTTGGAATCTATATAGAGATTATGTGTGAGTCAACTCTTGTGCTCATTAAACAATTTAAAAATGAATTTGTCTCTGCATATTTGAGAGATAAACCTCTTTATGGAGCATGGTTGGAAGCTTGCTTGAGGTTGGTTTTCTTGAAGAAGTATCTTTAGTGGCTTTCTTACTTCAACCCTTAGCTACTCTCAGTGGGACTTTTTTTGGAATAGTTGAAATCAATAAATGTAACAATAACTTTAAGAATCCAGATAAATAAAAAATATGACAAGTATATATAATTCAAGAGATCTCATCCTCAATAGATGTGTTTCAATTATCATGCAATTGATGAGCTTTAACCATGGGAAACTCTTGGGATAGTAGGTTACTATGGGGTAAGTAAAATAATTTAGTGGTTATCATTGGGTTTTCTTATGTTCATTAAAATATGTCTTAATGCTCCTAATCTCTCAAACCCATTTAGGATCAATCAAAGGCTTAGCTACAACAAAAAGTGTTAAACAAAAAATAGGTAAATTCTTTGGACAATATTATTGTAAAAATAGGAAAAAAAATACAAAAAGAGATATTTGAATTGTGTTTTAATAAATTTTTAAAACGTTTGGTAGATATAGTCTGATGATAATTACTCAAAAAATAGTTTTACATATTAATAAGTTTTTAACTTATATTGCATTTGATGGAATATAATAGATACAACTTCATAATTTAACAAATTTACTTGTTTACAGCTTTTTGGAAACAAATCTTCATAATGACTTTATTTTTAGGTTAGGGCGATAATAATAACATGTAATGTAAATGAGATAGGAGGAAAGAAAAATCCACAAGATATTTTTTTTATACTAGTTCATTGGATAAAACAAACTATGTGCAATTCTCAATTAATAAATGGAGTTTTACTAAACAAATTAATATTATAAAATTATAAGCAATTATTACTTTGACTGGTAGTTACTCTTTTCTAACATGTACAAATATTGTATCAAGTTGTATCTAACTTGTTGAGTATTTTTTGGGTTTGTAGTCATTCTTAGCTAACTTGTTGAGTATTTTTGGAGCTTGTAGTCACTCATGGCTTATCCCTTGAAATTATTTGGAAATGTAGTCACTCTTGACTAATACCTTCAATTTGTAGTGACTCCTAACTAACCTTAATGAGTATTATTTGAGAACATTGTCACTCCTGACTAATCCCACTCAAGTATTTTTTTAACACTTGACCGTTCCTCACTTAAATTGAGTGTTAAACTATTGTAAAGTTATATCTTGTGAGCTTTGTTTGTACTTTTTTTGAATACTTTTTGTAATATGGAGATGTGTGAATATTAGTTGTAATATAGAGATATCTTTATTCGCTATAAAAAAGATATTAGGTTGCATTTAACTTCCCTTCTAGAACCAATTGTACCTATATTTTCCAAATGATCAACATAGTTTTTTCTACTATTTCAAGGTAAGTCCAATAAATTTCTTCTTTTAATGTTAAACTATAACAAAATATTTTAATAATATTATATAAAAGAAATCAACTCTTACTTTTTTCATCATGAATTTGACATAAACAATATAAAGAATGGAACTAAGTCATTTACAAATTTAATACTAAAGTTATATCTAGAAGGATATAGAAAAGCATAATGATAATCACAAAGAGAAAAGGGAAGGATTACCTTTGTAGAAATTATCTTTTGAACACCTTCTCCAAACCTATTTATAAAATAAACTTGTAATCAAAGTAGTTAAAATTGAAATTATGGACAAGATAATTAAGAGTTCACAAAATTATAAATAATAGATTCCTAACACAAATGAACAATGGAAATTCATCCAAAAAGTAAATAACTGCTAACAGGAAGGTTAAAAAATAAGGTGAATTATTACATTAATTTTAATTAAGGTAGTTAGTTTTATTTAAATTTAATTCATTTACCATGAAGATGAACAATTATTGGTGTAACAGACAATTTGTACAAAAAATTACTATTCATACCTTTTTGCATTTTATATAACAAACCTATCAATTTTGCTATTTTATAATTATACATAAGATCTAAATCACAAATAATATGTAAAATTGTATATCTAATGATTTCAGAGTTAAAATATCTATTGAAACTATCTTAATCATTAACACGAGTTTATTGAAAATAACATCTATCAATTACCAAAGGCTATTATAAAGGATAAAAGCTATTGTGAAGAATTTGGAAGGTTTCCATGTTTTTAAAATAAAGAACTTTGCTAATTATATTGTGTTTATACATTGTGACATTGACCTTAAAGATTATTTTTAAAAAGCCTATCAAGTACTATGCCCACTTACAAAATATTGCAAGAAATTAAAAAATATAGACACTAAAATCAATCTTTTTCATATTATTTCTTTCTATGTTATTCCCCTCACATATTTATCGATATGATTAATTAAATTTGTCTTCCTGTACACATGTTTCACGTATCAGTGAAATAGTATATAATATAATAATATTTTAATATTTAATCTCCATTGAATTTAGTTTGATTTGAGAGGATTTCAAAATTTTAATTTGTAAACCAAACTAAGCAGTTTAATTTGGAAGAAAAAAATTCAAATCAATCCAACTTTTTATTTTAATCTATTTTCGATTTTTTTTTATCATTTTAATTTTAAACACATAATGTCTCTATTCAATTTTATATTCTTAAAAATCATAAAAGTGTTATATATCTATGTTTAATAAATAATCAAATTATTTGTAATTTAAGTATAATATAATTTATTTAAATTCAAATGTTTAAGCAAGCCCGAAATATTAATTTAAGGCACTTGAACAAATAATCATAAATTGAAACTATTATAATCGGATAGACATGGTTTAAGAATTCCTTTTACATTTTTTCCACTGATAATTTTTGAAGTGGTGTAATTGGTTCTTTTTGTTCACTAAAAAAAATTGATTAGTTTTAAAAAATAATAAAATTAGTCACTAATTTAATTAGAGATTAATTTAGAATATAATAATATAAATGACTAAAATTTTTAATGTTAAATATTAATTATTTTTGTTTAATTGATTATTAAATTTAATTATTATTTTTATTTTATAATTATTTAAGAACTAAAATTTAAGTTGATGATTATTTTAGTCACAATTAATAATTATTTTATTTGATAATTAAAATTGATGATTAAATAATTTTTTTTAATGAGTTTTTTCTTTTCTTTACATTTGTTTACTTTATCTACAATACAACATCTTAAATAATAAATAAGAGATTTAAAATATATTAAATTTCTAATTTAAACTTTAAAAGTAGATTTTATATAATTTACTTAAATCAAATAGTCTACTGATTCATGAATCTGATATAAAAAAAAATCTATTTAAAATTAACAACTCACATTCAGGCATTATTAATTATCTATAACTATATTATATTATATATATATATATATATATATATATTATAAAAGGATTTTTTTCCGATTGTTGTTTGGTATACCTTTATATATAATTAAAGAAAATAATATTTTGTTAATGCTCCTATATATGTATATTATTTCTACTCTTATAAATATAATTAATTTTATTAGTTATTGTAACAAAATTTATAAAAATTAATAAAATATAACTATTTTATGCATCTAATTTTTTGTAATATTTTTTTTACTGTAATGATTATTATAGTAATTAATTTTGTAAGTCTATATTTTATTTTATCATGTGTTTCCCACCCATTCGAAAAATCCAGAGATATGACTTCAGATTTCATGCTGCTTTTCTCGGTACTGAGTAGGTTAGTTGAGTCTATCACGTGATTCTTTCGTTATCAAATTATCTATATACTTTTATATTCGAAATGTATATGTTTCAAAATAAACATATTATATTACAAATCTCACGTGTTAACGAGAGTTAAATTTAAATTAACTTTCTAATAGTAGAATTTAAATTTAATATTTCATGATTTATATTTGACCTTTTAATATATTGAATTAATTAGACATAAATTATTCGAGTTAGGCTTACTTGAATTTGATTTATATTAAGTTAACTTTTTAAAATTATTTTAATTTTAATTTTAAATTAATGAAATAAATATATCAAATTTATGTATGATTTGGTTAATTGTTTTTTTATAATGAACTATAACTTTATAACTGATTTTACTTTATTATTCATTTTATTAAATTTTATTTATTTAATATTAGCCAAATTTCTTTCAGATTCCTACTAGTAAACTAGGATAATATTTTTTTCAGTCAGAGCCACTTGCTAGTGGACACCTAAAATATTAATTAGTTATTACTTGTTATACATTTTATATATTTCCAAATTTACCCACATGGTTCTAAACGACTTTTGTGCCGCTTTCAATGTTTTTTTTTTTCTTTCAATTAAAATAATTCAATGGTAATTTCTTATTATATTTTTAATATACTAATTCATGTTACTAATATACTATTAACATTGTCTTATTATTTTTGAAACTATCAATTATGTCCTTGTCACGTGATTTGTCACATGATCAATGTAAAACATTTTCACCTGAGCTAACATTTATTTAACTAATTGTCACTTCAAGTCTTAATTAACAACGTTTTATCTATATCATTATACCAACCACATATACCATTCATTAACTTACTTTAATATTATATTTAATTGAATAATTTTATTCTATAATAAATAAACAATAATTTATTTTTTACTAAAGTTAATAATTATAAATTTTCTTTAATTTAAATAATGTAATCATTTCTTGTTTAATATAAAATTATTTATAAATAGTAGGACCAATTAATATATCAAGCCGTTCAAAATTTAAAAATTTAATTTTTATACATATTTTATTTACTAGTATATGTTATAGTCTTTAATAACTATATACTTTTTTATTGATGAGAAAAATAGAGACATGATATGTTATTCGAATCAAATTTAATAGATTTAAAATAATAAATAAATTCACTTTCTATATTTTAGAATTATATGTTTTAGAATCTTTGAAATAATTTCTAGAACCATAAAATGAAATAGATAATTTTTCTACATAAAGTAAAATAGCTGTAAACATATTACATCCTTCTATTCTTAATAATGGACTTATAATAGATTATTACTATTATAAATTTATCTAACAATATTTAATTCATATTCCATGTGTGTATGTATTTACACTTGTTCACAAGACAGCCACTTGATGCTTTAGATACTGTAGACTCCGTTTGGGGAACATAAATCCTACTTTATAAAAACCTTACAAATTTTAATTAATTTTGTTTTTTATATTAATTTATTAATTAAAAAATGGACATATATCTTACTTACCTTAAAAAAAATTAGTGAACTATCTTTCGATACACTTAATCTCAAATCATTTAAGATATTAATTATTAATGTAATATTTTTTCATTCTGATCATAACCATTAATATTCTGATGGGAAGTACATTTATATAATATTATTAAGATCAATTATAGCTAATTATCCGTTCTATTTGTTTTGAAATTCCAAATTTTGTCATATTCTTAATCTAAATTCTTAAATAATGTAAAATTATTAGATGGAACACAATACATTGGAAAAACTAAAATTGATGTATCAAGTGAATATAATTAATATTTTTATACTTTTCTTTGTAATTTTATTTATAAAATTTCACCTTTTAACAAATTTTACCCTAATTTTTATGTCAAACTAACGAATAAGCAACAAAGTTGAGATCTCTGACATTTTAAAAAGTTACAGGTGAAACACACAAAATTAATTTACTGAGAAAATTTGGTTAAAAAATAAAAAAGTAATTTTAAATCTAATTTTTCTAGAAGCGTCAAATGTTGTGTGGATCGTGTCATTGCTTGATTCGAGTCTATAAAAACGGTTAGCGAAAAGCAAAAAAATCGTTGGAATCACTGAACTGAAGAAGACGAAAATGGTGAAGAAGGAGGACTTCCTCAGAGAAAATGAACTCAACGAAAACGCTTCTGTTTCTCGCAACGACTTCCCTCCCAACTTCGTCTTCGGAGTTGCCACCTCTGCATACCAGGTTCCTCCCAATGCAGATTCATTCTTCCATTTTTTTCACGTCGATTCGAACAGCATTTTGTTGACAAATATGAATGCCTTCATTCTTCGTTTTACCCTTTTAATCCTATTCAATTTATTCCGTTGATCTATGTTTTTAGCAAAACAAGAAAGAGAAAAGGTTGTGTTTTTGTTATTGAACTTTCTCCGTCTAATGAATCTAATCATGATGGTCTAAGGAAGTCTATACAAGGCCGTTAGAGGTTTTTGTTATCTATTTTCCGTAGTTCTATATATAGAGAAAAATTTATGAGATGTTATATTCCTTGTGTTGATAAGTATTTTGTGTATAGAACCTGATATGGTAAAGTTGCTTCCTTTTATTCTTATTTTTGTGTTTTTTCTTGTGATTCTTCCGAACCCAATAACTGTTATTATTATTATTATTATTATTTAAATAATTCGCTTTGAGATCTCTGTTTTGGCTTTCTTTGGATTAGTGTTGGATTTTGGGGGTACTGTGAGATGTTTATGTTGGAGTTTATTTTGTTTGATTATACTTTATTTTATTGTTTTTCTTTTCTATAGATCTAGTTCTGAGGTTTCAGTGCATCAACACTACTTGCATTTTTATACTGTCAGTGTTTAACTTTGATGTGTTTTAACAAAAATTTTCCATAGCATCACTTAATTTGGATTTGCAACATTGATTGCAGCTCATCTAATTTTTTTTTGTCATTTGAAATTAAAAATTCTTGGTCTTCTTAAACATTGTAGTTCTTCCTTCTTCGGTTGCGGAGGCACTGCAGTGCTTAGTTTGTTCGATCTTTTTTACTCCTTTTTCTTAAACATGGGCTTCCTCTAATTTCTGGTAGGCATATCCTAAATTTGGCTTTGATTAAGTGGAATTTCATGACTAGGTAACCATTTATTCAAAATAGCTTGTAATGTGTAATTATCATGAAAGTCAAGGTAATTAAGATATAAAAATTCTATGATAGGGAGATCTTGGATCAATGTCTTTTGGCCAATTACTAGGAGAATGGAATATATTAAGATTAGTAATTTCATATTTATAACTGATGGATTTTTCAATTAGACATTAAACTACTTATTAATCTCTAGATAGAAGGCGGTTGCAAGGATGGTGGTAGAGGTCCTAGCATATGGGATGCCTTTTCACGCACTGACGGTATGAGAACTTTTTTTTCCTTAATATTAATAGATTGTGAGATTCTTCGCTATCATTTTAGTTAATGGCACTACTTCGTGCTTTCTTACTTGTTTGTCTCTATTGTTTTATTAGGAAAAATTCTTGACAAAAGCAATGGCGATGTTGCAGTTGATCACTATCATCGGTACATGGTCAGTGACATAATTTTTTTTATGTTTGACATTCATTTATTTCTGTTTATATATTGCTTTTGTTGATTTATTTTGGGGTAAACTAGATTGCTCAAGCAATGTTTCTTCCTTGGGGACCGGCTTTTTCTCTTATGAATGCATCTGTTTTTCTTTGTACGAGTATAATTTTGCACCTGTTTGCTCTTCGAAGCCGAGTACTTTTAGATGGAAAGTCATTGACTCTATTTTTGCTTGAGTATGGAGGGATATATGAAATTTTATTTAGGGTATCTTATAATTATTTCTACGAAGTGCTAAATGCTGGCTCGCCTTATGCACAAATTTTCAAATCTTAACATTCTGAATGTAATAATCGTAACAGGAAGATATTGATCTAATAGCCAAGTTGGGATTTGATGCTTATAGATTTTCAATTTCGTGGTCTCGTATTTTCCCTGGTATGTTTTACTACTAATGAATTTTAAACGTGCTTTCTATATGGTTAGCGGTTTCATAAATCATTTTCCATGTCCCTGACATCATGAATCTTTTTAAAAGATACTATATCAATTAAAATAACTTCACATGATGCATATGTTCAGTCCATGTTTTGCTGTATTAGATGTCATATGGTGACCCCATATGGCATGACAAGAAATTCAGAGTCCCCATGGTTAGTTCAAAATGCACTTCGCTTAGCCACTGAAGACTATGAGTTTCTTCATCTCCAAGACCAAAGAATTTGTGGAAAAACTCATCTAATTATCCTACACTAGACTATGGTTTGCTTATGCTGTGACTGTGTTTAGTTAATTTATGCAAGATCCTTGAGAGAGACACTTGTATACAGTGAATCAAATTCTTCAGTACCTGAAGGAAAGTTATATAATTATAGAAATAAGGAGTTGCTCGTATATAAAGAATATCTAAATTATATATGTATTATTAGGAATGTTTAGTTTATTTCTGTATCATATCTTTGTTAGTAGAGGATATCAAATATCTTCTATTTATTGTATTGATTCATTTTTCTCAATGCAAAATAAAACATTATTGTTGTATCAGAAACACAGTTTTAGCTTAATGTTACTCTTTCTTTCTTAGAGTTTAACAACAAGTATTGGAAGAGGAATGTTATTTAGAAGAAAAGGTATTATCCATAGAAGTGTTAACAAATGTAGACTATGCAAGGTCATTTGTTGATAGAAGGTCCACCCAGGGTATTGCATGGTTTTGGGAGTAAATTGGGTGATACAGAGAAGTCAAAAACTTGAAAAGGAACTGATTTTACTAAATGAGTCGGAAGAATTGTATTTTCTAACAATTCTCTTCTTTTATATAGGGGAACAACTATCTTTAAACAAAGAAACTGTGAAGTACAGATAAAAGGAAATAATTATTAAAGTAAAGATCAAATAAGATTATCTTTGGAACCCATAAACTTAAAATATTTCTGTTATTTACAACACTCTTGCTCAAGTTGGTAAATGAATATCTATCATTCCATACTTGCCTATAAACTCTTGGAATCTATTATTAAGAAGCCCAATAGTGAAGACATTACCCACTTGGAACCTTTTAGGCACATGAGCAGCAACTATAAGGTCACTGTTTCCTGCTTTTCTTTGATGAGATGCTTCTCATTCTGAAAATGATATTTGACTTGTCTTTTTAGTGCATATAGGAGCTAAGGATTCTTTGGATTTATCATTTTATTGTATTGTAATGGTTGTTTTGGTGTAGATGGCTTAGGAACCAAAATCAATGACGAAGGGATAACTTTTTATAACAACATTATAAATGCTCTTCTTGAAAGAGGTACAATCTGCTTGCAGCTACTTTACCTTATCTTTTTATCTTTTAAAAAATTATATTAAGTTACTATTTTCCAACAGGTATACAACCTTATGCAACTTTGTACCATTGGGATCTTCCTCTGCATCTTCATGAGTCAATGGGAGGATGGCTAAATAAACAAATCATGTAGGTTTCATGCAACTGATTTTTTATTTTACAGTTTGTTTCTTTTCAAATAATCATAAAATTGATTTGTATTGTGCTTGAAACTAGTGAAGTTTATGAGATAGTAACCTATTTATGTGGAGCGGGAATGATAATGGTGATTTTTTACATTACCAAGCCTTAACTTCAAGAACCTAGTTAGGGTAAACTAGTTTACACTCGGTGTGGTATATCTATTCTAGTGGCCTTGAACACCTAATGCTGTTTTTGACCCTTTATGCTCTCATAACGCCCAGCTTTTTTTCTCATCTCTTTGCGTTTTCCTAGGTGCTCCCTTTTAATTTTTTTTATCTCGTACCTTTATTGAGAATAGTGTATAAAATCATCGTAAGGATTGATTTTCAATATTCTATTATTGAATGGTGTGATTCTGATTGGCTTTTGCCAGAGAGTACTTTGCTATTTATGCAGACACCTGCTTTGCAAGCTTTGGTGATAGAGTGAAGAACTGGATGACTGTTAATGAGCCACTTCAAACTGCAATCAATGGGTATGATACTGGAATTTTTGCTCCAGGAAGACGTGAGAATGCTCTTATAGAGCCATATTTGGCAGCACATCATCAGATTTTAGCCCATGCAACAGCTGTTTCCATATACCGAAACAAGTACAAGGTGCAGGGCTGTACTCATTTATTTCTACTCAAAAATTGTATTTTACAAGTTGGATTACTTTTATTTTGTGCTATTTCTTTTATTTTGATGCTTTCCCCACTCCTCCCGTGTATTTTGTTGATTTTCATTTATTTGCCTATTTTTTCTAGTTTGCCAACTTGATATTCGGGTATTTAAATTATCTGCATATGGTCTGATCTAATAAAACATTAGTAGAAACCATAAAAAAAAAAGAATGGGGTGAAAAGGTGGATTTTTGTGCTGACCAGTGGAGTTGATCGATCTATATATCCGTGAATTTTGTTCATCAATAATTTCACGCTCTGAACATATTAAAAAATGTTTCGAAGGTAAAATTTTACTCTTTCTAATGTCTCGATGGTATAGGACACACAAGGGGGACAAGTGGGCTTCGTGGTAGATTGTGAATGGGCGGAGGCTAATTCTGATAAGATTGAAGATCAATCTGCTGCTGCAAGGCGCCTGGATTTTCAGATTGGCTGGTAGTTCCTCGTGCATTTGTTTCATTTTATTATATGGTTTAATTACATGTTAGTTCCTTAAATTTAGGTTGAATCCGATTTTGATCCCTCAAATTAAAAAATCTCAGTTTAGTCCCTTAAATTTGAAAAAAAAAAAAAAAAAAAAAAAAAAAATTCTTTAAAAATAAATTTTAAGTATTAAAAAAAATTTAAATAAATTATTTTTATTTTTTTTTTATTTTTTTTTTTTTTTTT
>Ga0099825_1007110_pt1 | contig 13732 bp, 7 predicted proteins | sample SiratroredBW_FD_76838 | JGI IMG/M metagenome (GOLD analysis project Ga0099825, IMG submission 76838) | Root nodule microbial communities of legume samples collected from California, USA - Siratro red BW | ecosystem: Host-associated > Plants > Roots > Nodule | place: USA: California | collected... | reverse complement strand
ACTCCATGAGGTGATGCATGTTTTCTATGTAGCCATGCTATGTGTTGAAGAACAGGCAGTGGAGCGACCAACTATGCGAGAAGTTGTTCAAATTCTGACCGAGCTTCCAAAGCCACCAAGCTCAAAAGAGGGAGACTTAACAGTCACGGAGTCCTCTCTGCCATCATCAAACAGTTTAGAGTCTCCAACCACGGCATCTAGGGAACCTAAAGATAATCAACATCCTCCTCAGTCATCACCACCTGATCTTCTTAGCATTTGAAGGCATATGTTGGGAATGGGGTGTGTTTCAAATTTATTTCTTTTGGGTTGTGATAGCTTCTCTACTTGTGTTTTTCATTATTTTTCTTCTTCTGGGGGTGGGGTTTCTCTTAAGGTGTTAAATGCTTGAATATTTCGTCTCTTTAATGGTTTTGTAATTTGTACATTAGGATTGGTGGGAGTATTTTGTTATATAAAGTCCATGTCTTCATCATGTAGCACTTGCTGTTTTATGGTACCGTCTGTTGCTGTTCTGATCCTGCACCGGGGAACAGTGTAAGCATCGTGAGAAAGTTTTGTTCTTTTATGGGGTACCACTGACAGGCAGGGTGAAAGAGACATGCGGTGACACTTGGGTATTAAAGAAAGAAATGCGTACGTCTCAAAACAGTATTTATGAAATGACACGGACAAAATAACCAACTTTATAAGCTTTCAAAATTTAGAGTCACACAAAAAACTTTATGGACACTATCTATTTATGAGACAAAATAATAATTTACATTTAGGTAGACAATTGCTTTGTATTTAAGAAATAGAATTCAATGAGATTTATATATGGAAAACAATTATTACAATTTACAATGCTAATCAAAATTGTGATCTTATTAGGTGGTACTTAAAAAAATGAGATATTTGGAAGTTCTAGCACGTGCTTGGAAGGGTAAATTAAGAAAATGCAAGCAAAGCATCTTTGGAAAGTGATAACAACTTTACAATGGACTAACAGTTGTGCAACTTAGCGTCAACCCACCATAACTGGTTGTGGAGTGTGGACCATGCTTTGAAGTATGGTTGCAAAGCATTGCATGCATAGGGTGAGGATGGTCGTATCGGGAATTCTGGCATGGTCGTTTTACTTTGGCATTCAGAAATGGCCCAAGTAAGGTATGCACGTGACACGTTAGAAAATATTGGTTTGTTACGATTAAAGTGAAACTGCCTTTGTTGTGGTTGAAACTGTTATAGTTTTAACAGATACATATTCATGTTTTGGGTAAATGGCCAAACCCTTTTTCCTGGGATGGCTGAGGAGAGGTTTGATATGGTTTGAATTAGAGAGTTACGCTAGCACTGTGATAACCCTGGTTGGTGCGTCATAACTGAGAGAGAAAAGAAAGAACCATGTGAAATTAAAAAAAATTGGGGCCAACCTGCCCCCTGCCATTTCCTAAGGGGAAAAACCACGACAAAATTCCACTCTCTGTTCGGTTGGGTTGATTGTGGATGAGGATCTACAATATTAGAACAAATAAAAGACAAGGGTGCTCACTTAAATATCCCTTTTGATCCTGAAATGAAACCAAATTTTAAAACGACATTGCATGCAGACAGATTGATTTTGCTTGCTACCACCCTCATGATGGGATGTGATGGCATTCAATTGAGTGTAACATTTGGGCCACAACTCATACAAAAAGGGCTCCACTTTACCAATCATGCCTTCGTAAATTATGTCTAACTTTGATCATTAATATTATTGGATCCACACAAATTCCCCCTTTTTAAACAAGGTTATTTCCTCATTAATTGTTGTGCTTCAAGTCAAATCTAACTGCTTTAAAATCGAGAAACATAAATACTGCCAATTTACGAAACGCATGAAAGAGAGAGCTGTGTTTGAATTAAATGGGATTAGGAGGTGGTGGTGGTCTTGGTGTTATACATTAGAGTGTTCGTTGGTTCTCATAAATAAATATAGCATTTTTCTTTTGTTCTACATTTATATGATATTTTTTTAGTCGTTCCAACACTAGAATCAAAATCAAAGGGATATGTAACCTCTAAAGAATACATAGTTTCGAAGGATCCTAAGGAGAAAAGAACAAACGCTTGGATGCATTATTACTCTATGATTGAGGAACTTAAATTTGGAATCTTGACTAGTGTATGAGAAATCATTCATAATTTTTAGTAGCAGGGGAAGGAAAAATCCCATCTAAAGTTTCGCACTAAAGCTAAAGCACCTCGACATGGCTTTGAAATTCAAATGGTTTGTGTCGAAGAAGGAACAAATAATGAAAATCCAAGGTAAAAAAATTGAAAGTTGAAACTTGAAAGACAGCAAAGCTAATTCGGTACCAAAATGACAAACAACTTTACCCCCAAATCTATGAAAAGAACAGGAAGCAGTGGAGGAGGTTGCACTTTTTGTACAAAGGTTTTCTGTTTGGTTGGACCTATTGTGTTGTCCAATACAATATCATATCACACACTATATTCTTCTCCATTTTTAATTTTGATGTTATCTCTTACTTTCACTGGTTTTTATTTCTCTTATACTTCTTTTCAGATTCCATGTTGTTAAAGACCTCACTCGTTATGTTAATGTGTAGAAAGATCCCAAGCTAAGGAGGTAAAGAATTATAATGTAGAAAAATAATTAATTGGAAGAAAAAAGAGTTAAAGAAATAACTTTTTAGAAAGATGAATATAAGTAATTATGTGTTTTTTTGTTGGATCAAAAAATATAATATTATTAGGTGTTTGTTTATAAATAAATTACATCTTAAGGTAATGCAAAGATGTGAATCAAAGTTATAAATTTATGATTTTTTAAAAATGAAATTGTGATAGGTAAATTATCTTTAGTAAGTGTTTATGATATAATTATTTAGACAAGTTAAAAAAATTGATAAATAAATATATTTGAAAAATTTTAAATTAGAAAAATATGTAAATAAAATGAGTGAAGTTAATACTTTCATCTTTAAAAAATAAAGATGTTACTATATTAGTCCCTCAAATAAATTTTTTAGAGATTGAATAAATTTTTATAGTTTGTTGTTGAGACGCTCAACTTTTTGTCATTCTATATTAGCAACATCGTAGATGAGCAATAACAAAATATTATCCAAAATTAAGATGCAAATGAAAATAATTTCGTAAATAAAATGTTGAAGAAAAACATACATTATTATCCAATGGATATATATAACACAATTGGAGAACATGGAAGAATGATGGATACACCAAATCCAACTTAGAAAAAGAATAAAAAAGGAAAGTAAAGACAATTACATAATCCTACTCGAAGATTTACGAATGTTCAACAGCCACCTACTAAAATTGTCTAAGAACTAGTTGGATATGTACCAAATTGAAATTGAGATTATCAAATATATGCACCAAGCTTCTAAGTCATGAGAAACAAAACCCTAATCTATTTGCTTTCCATGCACAACAGGCTAACTCAGAAATTATGTGAAGTGTGTTTCATTCCTTTTGGAATACATAGAACTTGCATTATCTTAATTATTTTAGATATAGTTTTGATTCTAGGTTAAACTATGTTGCCTTTCCAATATTTATTTTGGTTCTAAAGTGAAATATAATGTAATATTTTAGTGAAAAAAATTAAATAAACTACGGTTTGATTGTAACGCTGCTTTGATTTTAACTCCACTTTCTAGTAATGTATACTTTGTTATAATCTGACATTTTTAATGTACGTTTCATATTACGTTCTTGTATAAAATTTCTACCTACTACTTAATAAATCCAATATAAATAAATCACATAATTTTACATTTATATTACTCATTAAACATCATAATAATTATACATAACATTTATGTTCTCGGACCAATAACCCAATATACAATAATATTTAATATTATTCAAACAAGTTACTAAAAAAGTGATAGAATAATAGCTGTGTCAACTATATGAAATTTTCCTTTGAGGGATTTAAGAGTTTATATCTCTCAAATATATACTTTTAACTTGTCAACCAAAAATGTAAGAAAAATAGTAACACTTGTATATTATATTAGAGGACAGTATTTCTTTGTCGTTGCATTAGACATTCACCTTACCTAATACATTTGATCCATATATTTTTTTTTGGGCACTATCTTCATTTAACTCCTGAATACGCATTTGAAAAAAGGTTAATGCGAATTTATCAAAATATAATTTCTGTCAAACACTAAGTTAAGAGTTTATTTGGATTAAAAATATTAGTGGAGTATAATTTGAAGGCATACAATTTAATTAACCACTAATGTAATTAAAACAAGAAAAAAAAATGTCCAAATTATGTGAGTAATAAAAGCAGTTGATAGAGAATGAAAAGTAGAATTGTATATTGTAGTTGGGGTGATTGATTATCCCTGTGGCAGCCCACACCATTTTCATATTATCATTGCTACATCTCATTACTCCCCTTTGACTTCATTTAATATTGCAGAGAACTGCACCAATTATAATCTGCTGTGCATTGTATTGTGAACTCTCCAACCTTCTATATTCAATTCAACTTTCAACAAAACCCGAAACAAATGCTTATTCAAAACTTAGTGCTTGTACTATTTTCACTAAATTATTATAGTTCTTTTTAAGTTTTATCAAATTTCCTTTTATACTTTTTCTTGTTTTTGACACTGATATATTTTTAAATTAGTAGACGTACAGTTATATGTTAATATAATATATTATTTATTTTTTGTCATTATATAAATAAATATTTTTTTCAAAAACATAAACCAAAAATTTATAATAAATTAAATATTCAATTTGAAAAAAAAAAATAAATACTCAACTTAAAAATAGTTCATAACCATATGAAATTTATTTGAGCCAAAAAAATATTATACCTTTTGTTCATACTGAAAAAAAAAAAAGTATCTGCCAACATAAGAAAAACATAGAAGTATTAATGTAATTTACTTTATTGTTTTTACAAGAAAGTCAATGCAACAGTTAAAGTTGAGAAACTTTTCTCCCATAAGATTTATTTGAACTTGTTTTATACGACAATTAAAGTTAAAGAGTAGCGAAATGGATTGGAAAACTACAAAGCTGAAAAATTGTGATGCAAAACTTTAGACTCCATTTTCCCTTATTTCAATTCATCGTTTAAAGTGTGAAAAAAGCATCCAGAAAAAGAGGAAAAAGGAAAGTTGTGAAGGGTGGGAGTGAGTTGATAGGTGCACATGGCCTCCAACAATAATACCAATAAAGCACTTTGCCCTCAACGTAAGTCCACTTCCACATCCCCACCGTTTTTCCTATCTTACACCATCAAATTTTTTGACCCAAAAAGATAAAAAGAAATATATTTTAGAAACAAATACTCTACCTGGGAGATAGGTTTCTGGTGAGAAGACATTTGAAGCTGATATTAATAATTTTGCTGTGAATGAGGGGTGAGGAGTGTTATAGAAGGACAGTGGCAGACATAGCGAGCATTGTGGGGTCAGAACCAGGAATCTGAAGACCAAAAGAGAGATGAGAATTTGAAAATTTTAAGTGAAAAAAATTAGAAATTTCTTAAGTAAAAGATAAGATAAGAATAAAAGAAACCCAGAAATCATGCAAACGATCCACGAGTGTTTGTGCATGATTGTTGTGGCAATCATTTGCGTGGCGCATATCCTTCTCATCAACACTATGTTACTTACCAAGTAATCAATTACGAGCCCACAATGGTAAAAAGAAAATAAAGAATGCAACTTAGTATTAAATAAAGATTAGTCTTTGTAATAGAGTAAATAATTTTTAGGTATATGAAGAATTAATTATCTTTGTAGTAGTATTTTCTTTTGTGATGGATTTTTACCTACCAATTGGCAAAGCACGCATGTGCCTAGGCATCAACATTAGTGGGAGTGGGAGGAAAGATAGACAATTCTCAAAATCCGTGACTAGGTTTCTCTATTTTCCTGTTTCTCGGTCACATTCAATATAAAAAAGTAGATCTTTTTACAATAAACAACAAGCACAGATCTGGCGAGGACTCTATAAATAAATTGTCCAATACATTCTTTGTTGTGTGACATAAACACTCTAGAAGGATTGTGATTGAAACGTGAAAGTTATAATAATTAGTTTCTACAAATTACAGCCAAATATGAAACCAAAAAACTAATCATGTATGTATAAACATGAAAAATTCAAATTTAAGTTAATTGTCAAACCAAAGAGCTGTAATAATTTCTTGAATAATGAAAAAAGAAAAAAATTCTAATCCCTTGTTTGACAGAAAGAGAGAACATGGAATAGGGTTAAAAAGATATCAAAAAAATGACAAGTATGGCTAAAATAAAGGTTACTTGATTAAGAAAAATAAAGTAAGAAAAAAAAATACTTTTTTTAACATTTAGTTTGAAATAGGAAATTTAGATTTCTAGAAGAGTATACTAAGTTTTTGTCTAAACAGGATGAAATATTTGTGTGATACCGAGACAAAGAGGTAAAACAAAGTAGATGTGCTGAGTGATTTTGAACAATTTGTTTATTCCTTCTGGTGCACTATTTTTCCTTCCAGAATATGAAACTCTATTAATGTCCTACGCAAAGAGTTAGGTTGAAAAACTACCTAATATATATTAAAACATGCACCCCAAACTTCGAAGGCAGAGAAATGGTGATCTTTGACACAAAAGTAGCTATCTCTTCTTGAACCAATAAGTAGAAAATAACTAGGTGTGTTATGAAGGTGTCAATTTCACTGTACTAATCTAATTCTACGATACACTTTTTCACAAAGAATGTGATATTTTGATATTTAACAAATTTTTACATTCACTTAATACTTATTATTTTATTCTTATTTTTTTATTTACAAATACAAAAAATTATTTTTATAATAGTTATATAACTCCTAAAAATATATTTTCAAATAATTGATGAAATTATCAAAATTTTTCTTTTTTCACAATTAACATATTTTTCATGCATGGGTAGAGACATAAAGATAAAAACTCTTTGCAAAAGCTTTCGAAAAAGGAATGAAAATAAAAGACTGAGGAACTTGGAATTGATGAAAAACTCATAAGGTTTGACCATTTTCTAGATTTTATGTAGTGTAAGTGCTTGTCTTAGCTGTGAAGTTAAACAATGTTGGTTAGCAAATTTTTTTCTTGGACAAACATGACTTGACAGTATGTTACTTAAAAGAGTTTTTTAAATAAGCATTGTTTTTTATTTAACGTAAAATAATGTATCTTAAGTTTAATATCATTTTAACAACCTTAATATTGAAATATATGGTATTGTATAACTCACAAATTCAAGGTAATCAATTTATTTAGACAATCATGTAGTATACATACACTCTTGTAGTGTAAAAAAAAATCTTTAGCCATACAGATAAATTGTGAAAACAATGTTCATTGACTTCACCATAAGTGTGTCCTATAGGTAAAATTTGGGTTTGTTATCAAGTACTGAAACTCGATTTACAATTTGCCAAAAAGTTATTAATGCTAGCGAACAAATGTATTGGATAAGTTCTTAACCAGAATATAATGGATGAATTAAAAATAGTTAATTTAGATTAATTGAAATTTCATCAAGAAAACCTAATTGATTTGTTTAATAAAAATAATGGAATAACAATTCTTTAAGGGAGAATTTATTCATCCCATATTTCTTTTAAATTATATTTTTATTTTTAATAAATCATTTTATTATTTAACACCCTCATAGCTCGCTCTACCCTCTTCTTCTAATTGCTCTCTCACTTCCAATTTTTCTTCACTCATACACATTTGATCTTATGTGTATTTTATTTTAGGCATAGTTTGTTTGAAAATTTTCCTTTACTGAAATGGTTCCCTATTATGTTGTGCATCCGTTCTTGATACGTAATGCTGGGAGAATTTGCTTAAATTTGCGCGGGAAGTGATGAGAAATTTATAAGCTCCAAGACACCAAACTTGGGCCAAGAGAAAAAGAAATGGAAATTGTTTGGTTTTGTTTTACAAATTAAAGATATTGGGTTGCATTACATTGAGAAAAAGCTTATGTACAGAAATGTGGGGAATTTATTTTAACAGTCCCACAAAGTTTTTTCTCCACCTCTCATTTATTTCGAATTGAGTTTTGGAATATATTTTAAATTTTGGAAACTTAATTCAAAAATAAATAGGAAGTGTTAGAAGAAAAATGAAAGGTGTAAGAAATGAGTGTTTCTCGTGGAAGAATGTATACTACAGAGCATGCCTGAATTTTGGATTGCTTGTTTTATTTTATTTTTTTAAAAAAAGTTTCACTGGACCCAACTACTTGAGTTGGTGCATGAAAAACTTAGGGCAATTACTTCCTACACCCCATTTTTAAAGAGTAGAATGATAGAATTGTCACATTCACTCCTCTTTCACCATCGTTATCATCACTGTCATTGTTGCTAAACCAACATTACTACCAAAGAAAAAGAAAAGAAGAAGAACGATGTAGTTAGAAGGAGAAGTCTGGAAAGTTTATTTTAGAAATTCATTTTAGAAACTGTATTCCACAAAGTATTATATACATTCTAAAAAGTTTCTTCTGAAAATTTTGTTCCAGAAAATTTGTTTCAGAATATATTTCCAAGTTTTGAAAAATTTATTATCGAAATCTTGTTTGGAAAATCTTATTTTAATTTAAAAAGCATCTTCTGAAATGTATTTTATGAATTTTGGAAAATATGTTTCGGAAAAATTTATAAAACAGGTAATCCAGATATCTATTTAAATAAAAGCAAAGTAATCATTTTAAAAATTGTGAGGGTGTATATTCATATTGGAAGGGTGCAGGAAGCAATTTTTAAAACTTAAAAACGAGTGTGTTTCCCACTTCAAACAACCCGCACAGACTAGGTTGAGGGTTAATCTCTCACAAAATTAATTATGATACTCTAGATAATTATTATGATAATAATATAAAGAGATTAAATACTCATATTAGCTTTTAAAAGAACTGTGTTAGTTGATAGATTCTAAAATTTCCACATAAATGGGTTTTTGAAAAATTCATCTAATTGCATATAAATCATTGATAGTAAGTAGATAGATTTTTCAGTGATCTATATGTGAAAATTTAAATCAAAGACCCATCAGTGCACACATGTTTTGATGACCAATTTAGATAATGTAAAAGGTATGTCACCCACCAATGATAATTTTTTTATCACTTCCTAATCATTTCGAATGGAATTTTCATAATGTAAAATATACATACGGAAAAATCTCCAAAAGTTAGTGAAGTTGAAGAAGATAACGGTGTAGGACGGTTTCTTCCTGCACCCTCCATAGTTTCTTGGAGCACCTCCATGCATTTAAAAATTCCATAGGGTCTTTAATTCTGCTATTGAAAAGCGAATAATAAATTCCATAGGGTCTTTAATTCTGCTATTGAAAAGCGAATAATATAAAGAAAATAAGTCAAAGAAAGATTTCCTGCAATATTTGTTGGAGCTTACAAAAACTGAAACTATCAGTTTTTGTAAGAAACTATCTTTGGGCTACACTTATTCAATTTCGAAATAAAAAAAAAAAACATGTGTTTGGGCTATCAGGACACTCTGCGAAAGTTCAATGCTAGTAATAAGGAAAAATAAAAACTCGTAATAGGAGATGTTTTATAAACATTAATAACGATAATAATAATAATAATATTTTTCAGTTCAGCAAGTATTGTGAGCTTCTTTAAGTTAAATCTTTTCATTAAAATATATATTTGCATTATCAAGAGTAAATTTCAAACTTTGAAAATGACATTATTTATAATAATCTTAATTAGTATAATTATGTATTTTTGAATTAAAATTAAAAATAGTTACATCTGAAAAAAAAATCTTGAGATGTGTTTACCAAAAAAAAAATCTTAAGAGATTTTTAAAAAATTGACATAAATGTAATCAGAATATATATCAGTGCTATTAATTAATTTGAATAAGAGTATATAGTTATAGTATCAATTAAAATGATTAAATTGATTGTTGTGTTTAAATATTTCATAATTGGACAATTACTTTAATAGCTATAATTATGTAATTTTATGAATGAATGAATAAAATAAAAATTGAAGAGCAGTTAAGAAGAAGGGTAACTCACTTTTATATTCTAATAGAATAAACTTTAGTTGAGTACCTTGTGCCCTCATGCAGAAGTAGGTGTTTGCTGTTGCGTGAACTTATTGTAGGCTTGCAAGCATCTATATTTTTGTGTACAACACTCTAAATGTCTTCACACATGTTGTGTAACATATTTTGAAAGTACTATTTTTATGTAGCAAATGTTGTATTTATTCATTTGGTTATTTCTATTAAAATCTTTTCAACCTTCTTAAATTAAAATAATCCTCTCATAATGTATACTTTTAGATGGTTTTAAGTTTTAATTAGGAGAATGATGCAAAGATATTTACAAGTAGAGAATCTGGTTGGTTAGTACATAGAAAATGTATACAACAAGAAGGAAAGTTAGGATGTAATAAAAAAAAGGTGTAGAATAAACTTTGAGCAAATAGCAAGTTTACATATCAGACAATGCACTTGATTGGGTTGTCATAGCTTTTGTTGAGGCAGGTTTAGTTTGTCTGGTGGCGTGGAGGTCAGAAAATAGCGCTAGTTTGCGGAATTTGTGAATAATCGCTGTTTAAACAAAACATAATATAGACTAGAAAAGGTCGGTTGTTTTTGCTTTGTATTAGTCTACCTATGTTCATGGCCAAATTGGATGATTAAACTACCTATGTTGGGTACCAAAGTTTAGGAGCAGTGGAAAGAAGACATGGAATGTTGTGGGCTTGACAGCTTTATCTGCTAGTTTGTGGTTGAATAGAAAGTTTATTCTTATATCTTTTCGTTTTGATTGAAAGTAATGATTTAAAGTTAATAAATTTAAATGTTTACAAAGATTTTTTTTTTAAACAGGCTTAGGTGCTGAAAATTTCATTAGAGAGATGTTGGATATCAGAAAATGAGTTTTGGAATTCAAAATTTAATTGTTGTTTGAATTTCAAAATTTTACTATAGAGTAGTTATTTTTGTCGATCTTATCAGACTTAGACATCTTAAGACCAACATGACTATCCGGACCCTTTGTCAATAAATGTATAGCTCAATGGTCTTTTACTTGGTACTTAAATTTTAGTTTTTTAACATTATTTTGATGTGTCCTTTATGACATGTTTCACTAGTCGTGGCGTTTGCCTCTTGAAATTTGGTGATATACACAATGGTGTCCATAGGCATCATAAACATATCATATTAGGTGCTTGGAAGTGTTGACATTATAGTTCTAGCAGAGGTTATGCCAGAAAAAATGGCCATGCATAGGAGCACAAGGTTTACAATATTGACGACGGCGACAAGTAAAAATGTGGGAGTGGTGAATGATTGAATTTGTATAGCCATTTGTATGGTCCAGGGTTAGGCATTTAGAAGGTCAAGAGTGGTGCACTGTGATGAATTTTTATATTTATTAGGACTTTTATTCATTTATATTGATAACAAATTTTGAGAAATTTATTACAATTTTTAATAAGTTAGGGAAACTATTTATTAGTAATTTTAATTACGTGAGAATTAATTTTATTTAACATTAACATATATTTAGGTTATTTATTTATATAGGATTTTTAATAATTTAGCAATTTGATATATTTAATTTTTGTAAGAATTTAGTTTATTTGGTATTAATATATATTTAGAATTTTTTATTGACGTGGGATTTTTAATAACTATGCAAATTGATTTATTTAACATTTGTATTTATTTATGATTTTGATTTATTTAGAATTTTTATATTTTAGGAAATTTTTTATATAGGATTTGAATTTATTTACATAAGCATTAAATAATTTAAAATTTGTATTTATTTAGAATTTTGAATAATTTAATAATTTTATTTATTTTAAATTTTTACTATAATTACCATATTACATAATTTAATATTTACATTTATTTATATTTTTTAATAATTTAGGAAATTAATTTATTTCATATTTATATTACGTGACATTAAATAATTTAGGATTTATTTTTATTTAGAATTTTAAATAATATAGGAATTTTATTTATAAAAAATATTAATAACAAATCTATGAAATAATAATAAGAATAAAATACTAATAATATTAATGTTAAAACCTAAAAATAATAATAAAATCATAAATAGTAATAAAATAATAATAAAACTAATAATAATAAAATTAAAAATTGTAATAATAATCAAAATAAATTTATAAAATAATATTAATAATAAAAATTTAATTTTAAAATAATTAATAACCTTATAATTCTATTAAATAAAAAAATAATTCATCAATTACATCTTACAAATAGTTATATTTTATTTTCAACTATAAAAATAAATTTATAATTTTATAGTTTTATTAATTAAAAAAATAATATTTTATTTATGTATTACGATGACAAACTTTTTTTTCTCAATGTCTATCTTTAAGTTAAACAATCTCATTCTAGATGCTTTCGTCTCAATTTTATTTTCTAAATCTATTTACTCGACTAAATAAAGCATTAATGTGACGAAGGTTTTATATTTACATATATATTATCTTAATAACTAAAGTGTGTGCCCTTGTAACCTTTGAAAATTGTAAATAGCCACGAGGAAAGTAATTTCTTATTCTCACCGCGGAGCTTGAAGCGCTTCTCAAGGAACACTCACTAACCGAGGTAAGAAACAATGGAAAATCCTGCAAATAATAAGCATAGATTTACAAGTGGAAGTATCGAAAAATTAAGAAAGTCTAGCATCTAACCATTTATTACTTCAAGTGGAAGTATCTAAAAATTATCTGGTTTGGCATCTGGTAGTTCGTTTTTGTGAAATTATAACTTTAGAGTGTATGCTGCCACTTGTGTGGTTAGTTTCGATCATGAACAATTTAAAATAATTTCCCAAACATTAGAGTTATAATCTAAAAGTCAAGAAAGTGTGTTTCTTTTTCAAGAATATTTGTGTGTATAGGTTGTATAATGTCAATACCTTGCTGTTGTGGTGAAAAGGTATTTGCACATGGTTTAAGGAGTCATGATTAGATTCTAAGTGTTGACTCAGAAATAGTTTTTATGGTTTTCTAAAACAAAAGTTTATATATTAATGATATTTTCTATTTATGATTATATTTTGAAATCACATTATTAGAAAACTTAGATAAACTCTATTAGAAAACTTTTATAAATTATGTACAAACTAATTTAAATTATTGAGAAATTATTTCTTAAAAAAATCTTTTGGAGAAGATCATCCCGGTATTTTCTAACTATTTATAGTAAAGTTACATGATTAGTTTAGTAAATGTTCCACTAGATTTTAAAGTCCATGTTTAAGCATTCATGAGAGTTGGTTTGAAATGATAAATTGAACTCTTGACATTTTTTTTGCTGCAAGACCTTTGAACATTTTGTGACAAAAGAATCCCCTCTCAACCCTTCAAATATTTTCTGACAAAGAATCTCCTCTAAAGGAGGCATGATTTGGATTGGGGTGGTAAAAGGGTGAACTTAGTTATGATATAGATTCGTAAGAAACGAAACAAGTAAACTGACTCTTTAGACGAATTGAAAATCCTAATTTTATAAATTTAATATATGTATATAAATATATATATATATATATATATATATATATATATATATATATATATATATATATATATATAAAAAATATATATATATTATATATATATATTTTTTTTTAAAAATTATATAATAAAAAAAATAAAAAAAAATATT
>Ga0099825_1007109_pt1 | contig 13733 bp, 4 predicted proteins | sample SiratroredBW_FD_76838 | JGI IMG/M metagenome (GOLD analysis project Ga0099825, IMG submission 76838) | Root nodule microbial communities of legume samples collected from California, USA - Siratro red BW | ecosystem: Host-associated > Plants > Roots > Nodule | place: USA: California | collected... | reverse complement strand
ATTGGTTAAGTTTTAGCTAATATTGATTATAAAATATTTTGTACTGCAGAGAAAAGTAGTAAAAGTACATAATGTATAGAAAAAAAAAACATGTCAAAATTTCACATCACTTTAATTATCCACCTGATGCTTATATTGGTCCACCAAATGGATTAAAACTTATACCAAAATAAATTATTATAAGAAAACTAATTAATATTTTACTATTATATTAAAATATGAAAATATCATAACCTTCTTTTTATAAAAAAAAAAAAACTATTTTACTCGTTCAATAATCCTTTTGAGATTCTTTATTACCGATAAAAAAAATAAATCTAGGAAGCTTTTTTAGAGTGATCAGTGTAGTTTACTTATTTCATTATTATACACAGATCTTTTTTTATTTTTATACATAAATTTTTTCAATAAAAACATTATTTATGTCTTTTAATTGCAATTTTAAGATGAATATTTTTTTTTCTTTTTCTAAAAAACAACAGTATACATTTGTATAGAATCAGATTATATTAATTTAAACCCAACCAGTACGTTGTTGTTTAGATTAATTCTGTTCAAATAGTAGTATTTTTTAAATCTTGGATTAATTTGAACCTAACTAATACCTTATTATTGAGTTTCTTTTATTCAAAATTTAATCCAACCTAGTTCGACATTCATTTCTATATCATAACACAAGCTACGTTATTCCTAACATTAAAACTTTTTGTTAAGAGGATAATAAATACAATTTTTTTCACATAATGTAGACCTAAAATTGAATATGAAATCAGGGTTCTCTTTGCTTAATAATTTCTTAGCCTTAGAAAAAGAAAAAGTGTTTCATGGTGATTTATCCAATCATATCAACGTCCATCTGTGAGTAAAAACGAAGATTACGTGTGTATTGTAAAGCTGACAACATAATAGTGCAATCCACTTGTTACATAAATTGACCACATATATGTTCTGTTTTTCCTAAAAGACTAAAAATAAAGTTGTTTTATGAGTAAGATTTGGCTTTAACGTGTTCACTTAGATTTTAAAGTACCAAGATATTCCACATGCAAATGGATAAGATAAAGCCTCACTTGTTTCTTCTTTCTCCTTCTTATTTTTTCTCATTTCTTTTCCCAAAGTAGCTTCATAGCTAGGGTTGAGACATAGAAGCTTTCATGATGTCACTTTCCATTCAATAATCTCATCTAAATATCTATTTTTTTTTCTCAAAATATTGTCACATTTATGGATCTCATCGTTTAAAAGGTTCATGCATTGTATTGAAGAAAAAAGTAATGTTCTTATTTTCCATATAGGATCAAATCTTATTATTTACCCAATTTTGCTCAAATTTTCTTTTTCACATTAATTTCACATCATGTATATAAATTTATACATTTTTTTAATTTACATGAATGTGGTGACCATTTAAGTTACATGTTAAATGTACCACAAGTAGCTCATATTGTCACAGGTATCATATAATATGTTACTTTAGGTTTATTCATTGACCATATGAAATCAGATTGAAATGATTACGATAATTTGTATAACTTTTTATTTTTCTTATTTATTACAACAAATAATGTATGAGCAATTACTTGTTACTATCTATATAGAGATAGATTATATAAAAGAAAAATATGGATATATGTAAAAACAAATAAAGAATGAGATCTTTTTATTTATTTTGTCAGAATTTATCAATCATATGTACTTTATGTATGTGTGTTTATCCTTATTATAATAATCAGGACCAGAAACCGAGTTATCTTGTACTTAAGTTTCATTGTACTTCTAATATATATAACAGTAAGATTTATCAGAAGAAAAAAACACTCTGAAAGTCAATAACTTTCAATTATCAGCAGTATTCTCTTTTGGAGCTTCAAAGAAAGTAACATGTTTCCTTCCATCATAAATATAAAATATCTATAACTAATTCAAAAATTTTGAGAAAATTTAGTTAAAAATATCCAAGTAAAGTTAGGTATGAGTTTTTCTTATATAAACATAAATGAAACTTCGTTCATCATTTGTTTGTTTCAAAGGGGATTAGGTATGAGTTACTTACCCTCGTGACATGACATATAAAAAAAAAATCATATTTTACATTTCTGCATGTAGGAAGCAATGTAAGCTGCGATCATTGGACTGCAGATTAAGGGTCTGCTACTATTACTGTTGTGTAGGGCTAACACCAATTACGTGGTTGAAACATGCTGCTACAATGAGATAAATGTGTCCACCACAATTTATCAGTTCAAGGCAAAAATGGCGATGATATAGAGAAAGAGTTAATGGTGTTACTTCCCCGATACACCGAAGAAACCACTGTTGCTGCAACGCTGACACAACATAACATTATGGTCCTTGTTTCCTAGGAAGTAGGTTGTTACCTAAGATCACAAGACACATCCAAGGTAGGTTTTCAAGATGGCATCTCTCACTTAATACATATTTGCTTAATACTTGAGTTTAATCCTGTATATGTAATATTATTCAATTTATATGATTCACATCTAAACTAACAAAATGCTCTTTTTGTTAAATTTGCACATCTTGTTCTTGATAAACCATTCTAAATGGTTAATTAATAGATTATGCATAGGATTCCATATATATGTTATTCATTCTTATTCTCTGTCCTAAACTTTGAATAAATTCAACTTGATAATAGTGTTCAAACCAAAAAATCACACACTACTAAATAATAAAAGTCCTTCTACCACAAATTCTTAAGGTTATTATAACTATTGTTCCTTCTCCATCTCTAATTCTAACTCTAATTTGGACAAAAATAATACACAATATAAAAGACATTTTTAAATAATTAGTTTCGTGATTTATAATTCAATTCCATTTAATTATTAATCTTTAATTTATTTTCAATTTTAAAATATCCAAATTTTGGTTCGACATTAAATTTTGTAGACATTTATTGTTATAATTTAATTAATTAAAAATTTTATGACGCCTTAACATGAACACTCAAGATATAAATTCAATTGAACAAAATAAAATATTAGATATAAGTTATAAATTTTTAAAATTATAAAGACTAAATTTATAAAAATTGAACTATCAAGATTAGGGATTATAAATTAAAGAAACACTAATATTGTAAATTATCCTGATAGGTATATCTTTTAGCAATAATATTTTTTTTATCTTTATCATGTTTTTCTAATCCATTGATTCATAATATGAAAGAATTATAAGAAGTGCTGGTGAAAGAAAAAAAAAATCATATTATTGTCAGTAAAGAATCATTTCATAATTTTTTGGCTATCATGTATATAAACCAACATTTAATGTTTATTTTACTCAAAAGTTGTAATATTAATTTATACAATATAGGTATACACCAAATATTAAAAAAAAAAAAACAAGTGCAAACTTGTGCATATTATCCTCCGTTATTAAATTAATAATAATTATTAAAATTTTAAATATAAATTGTGGATAATTCTTTATTTTAATTATCTAACTATTTTTTATTTTTCAATTTTTTGAAATATTATTTTTAATCATTGGATTTAGGAGACATTAATATCTATTTTTTTATTTTTCAATTTTTTGAAATATTATTTTTAATCATTTTATTTGAGAGACATTAATGTTTAATTTAAAATATAATATAATGCATATTTCATTTTAAAATTCACTCATAAAAAGGTAAAAGAATATAATTTTAAAATTATAAAAATTCAATAATAAAATATGCTATTAATCCTTATTTTTAATGTTATTTTATAGGTCGTATTTGTTTATATATACATTTAATTTTTAGTTTTTTTTATTTTTAATATCTTGCAAATTATTTTAGTTTAATTGCATATTTTATCACCTAACTATTATTATTTTTTAAAATATTATCGTCTGTTTTCTTACACAATTTATTATTATTATATTTTTTTTTATTTTTACATATTTTATCAACAAATTAATTAAATAACAAAGTGTTTACACCTCTTTATAAAGACTAATAGTCCTTTTCAACCAACTATGCCATCATATATTTGGCTCTCTTCTTTTACTATTCCAATAAATTGATTGTAAAAAACTTTAATTTTTGAGTGAATGTTCCAATTTTAGGTGGAATAGTAATTCATATTTGAAGGGACTGGGAAGATAACATAGAGAAACATCACATGATTTAGTTATAGGAGTTTAATGACACTAAGATCACATTAATTTCTTTGATTTTTAATAAATGGTCAGAACAGACACAGTGTATAGAAAGTGTATAGAAAATGCCTTATCAAACTTGTGTGTACTTTGGAGATATTTTTTCATAAACTACTATCCGGTACTGTCCAAACTTGGAAGGAAACAATATCTGAGATCAAAATGTATGGTCTAAAAGCAACCACCACAATAATAAGAGTACTACTCATCACTAACACTTCATAAATCATGACACGTTTTTCTTTTCTTTTTCATTTTTTTCTCCTGAAAATTACTAAAACAAAATCCAAAAAATTCTTGCCTGCATAGCTACCATTTACAGATGTTGTTGAGATTGAACAGTGACATGTGTTTTATACATGAAACAAAATAAAAAATAAAAAAACTTTGAAGGTACAAGTTCTCCACTTTGAAATGGAGACCCTTGATTTTCTTTTGACATGGCCAATAATAGAGAGGGCCTAGCAATTAAAGGCCTTCAATGAATCTGCAAAAGCTAGCAGGCTTCAGGTACTCTGAATTCTTCTCCCAAAAGTTGAACCAGTGCATTCAATTTAGACTCACTATCAAAGCAAATGGGAGGTTCAATCCTATCACCATAGTCAAACTCTCTTTCACATCTATCCCTTATCTAGGTAACTCCAACATAAGTAAAATAAACTCATTTTATGGTGATAAAAAATAACAGTTAAATTTATTTTGATTCTTTATTTCCATATTCAACAAAAAATACTTTCTTTTCATATATGGTAGTCCAGAGAGTATTTGCTTATACGTGTATGTCCAATGTGTCAGCATAATTAAACCTTTCCGTCTGGAATTTGGATTCTATAAAATATAATTTCTCCATCACTTCGCGAGTTACAAAGGTCATGCAAGAAAGCTACTTCATGTACCATGCATTACATCAGAAAACATGTAACAAAAAGAGGATGCACATGCATGAAAAATCTTTGAATCTGTGTTTTCTGCTGCATCTCAGTTGAAGAAACAATTATACTAATTAATTAAAACAAAGATCAGCCTAGAAGCTAGCCACAAAATAGGTGAAAAGTTATGTCATAGAAGTAGATTATGCCACTGCTAATACAATGAACTTGAAGCTTCATTCTATTCACAAGTTCATGGAAAGGGACACTTAATATTATAACAAAACAAGTAGAACACGCATAAGCAAACAGTCTTTACAAAGCTACCACTATTAATAAACTTACAAAAACTAAATTAACCCTTTGGAGAAGCCTAACAGACACTAATAGTATATATACTCTATTCTCTTGCTGCATAAGGATTCCTTTGTCTGTTGTTCCTTTTTCAACACATTACATCCTTCAGAAGCTTGTACCTTCTTGTAGAGGGTCTTGGTGAAGGAGTAGGACTCTTCCCCTTCTCCAAGTTCGAACTACCCTCTTCATGGTGCTTGATCTTCTCTCCAGAATATTCTGATCGAGTTGTGGTTCCAGCCATTGATTTCTTGGAATTCGACCCAATAGTAACACCATGCCTTGTGTAACTTCTTGCTTCACTTTGACACCAATCACATATATCTATTTCAACCAGTTCTCCATAGTAGTTGCTACAATACCTGAATGATTAATCAAGTTACAATAATTAACCTCATTCAAAAAATCCACAAAAAAAGAATATTCTGTGTGCATGTGTTCATATAACATTAAGCTATAAGAACTGATGGGCATGTATATGGTTGATGATTATGTAGATGTGCATATGCATGATGGATATGATGGAATCAAAGAAAGAGGTGATGTAGTTACATGTAGCTATCAAATTAAAGGGATCCTTGTATGACATGATAAAGAAAGATGCATGTGTATGTATGGTTGAGGAGATGAGAATAACATACGAGTGTTGGAATCGGTGACGACATTTGTTGCAGCGGAAAAGCTTGTCAGGGAAACCAACGTCACCACACATGCAGCAAACGGTTTGAAGGTCCACCATGGTTGATGATAGATCACAAAGAAAGAAGCAAAGAGAAAGAAAAGAGATGAAAAAGTGAAGCAGAAGATAGAGAGAAAGCAAGGGTGTTTATATAGAGAAAGAAGAGAGAAGTGATGAAGGAGTCGGTGTGTGAATGTGATTTAATAATATTATTATTTTATTAATTTTTGTGAATTATATAAAAAAAATTATAAAAAGGATATATACAGAAGGAGACCACAGGTTGCTTGCAGTCGTTTTCAGTTGAGGCAGGGAACCAAGAGAGAGAACCTTAAAAAAGAAAGAGAGAGGAGAAGACGTAGTGTCCTGTCCTGTGGCTGAGGTTGCTTGATTATTGTTTCTTACCTATATATACACATATTCTCTTTTTTTTTTTTTTTTAATTTTTTTTTTGTGTGTGATGAATTTTTTCTCCTTCCAAACTGTAGAGCATTAAATGATAGAGTAATTTTCCTTTATGTTGGTGTTTATTTTGTGAGTAGGTGTGTCAGTGTCAATGTGTTTGTTTTTGTTTTGAAGAGTTTTTGCATAGTGGGCGGGTTTTGGAATTTGCATATAAAATAGAGAAGTTGGGTATGAAAGGTGGTAGCCATAGACACTGAGAATCAAAGATTCGTGAAGTCTATGGTGACAAAACGTGTATAATAATAAGGCAAAACCCTCCAATCTATGCAATATTCTCAGTCCAGTGTTTTGTACTAAAGGACATGCCTTAAAGAGTTTTCTTTTGCTAAATAAGTTTAATTATGGTCACGCGGACCATAATAAAATCACTTTTCAACATTCAAAGTGTTCCACAAAACAAAGCCTTGTAGTTAGCCTATTTTTGTATAAAATATGAGTCTCCATCTTCAATTAATTCACATCACTACTAGGTTGTTGTTGGTGTCTAAGATATTTTGGATTTTGAAACTTTGATGATTCTCCTTCTAAATAAAGTCTTGGTGTATTAAATGAAGAAAGTGTTTGAAGATTAGGAAAGAGCCACTGAAAATATATATAATAAGGATTTGAAGTTGAAGTTGACACAAATTTGATTACAATAATTTGCTTTCCAAGGAGTTCAAAAGTTAACAAATTCTTCTCATAGTGTTGTGCTTCACAAAGGTGTTTTCATGAGTGAGAGATTGACTAATCACCTATTAGTTGTTAAAATCATTCTAATTGGTATTATTTAATCATCTGAAATGGAACAAGTAGAGGTTTTACAACTCAAATGCAATAATCATTCTAGTTGATATTATTTAATTATCATTTTCACCTATAAATACTTTGAATTGGATTAAGATTATGAGAGGTAAATTCAAAATCTTTTCTTCCTTTTCTAAAGACAGTTGGAGTGTTTATATTTATATTTATGACTCTAATTAAGGCAAGTATATTAAAGTAAGTAAAAATAAAATAAATGGGTGAAACTTTGCAATTTTAATAGTCATTTTAAACCAGAAATACTTCTAATTTAAGTAAGGTTAATATATATATAATTAAATATTTCTTCTCTTCTTTCCAAAGATAAAATTAGAAAAGATTCGTCTTTTTATTATCGAATCTCATATTTGATGGATTTTTTTCTTCTTTCTCTTAACTAGTCCATACAAGGTTATTCTACCCTTAGGAGGAAAGTGAGAAAAAAAAAATTAATGAATGTTTACTTATTAAAAATTCTTTCTGTAGATTCTTGTATTTGTGTTCCCACTTTTTTTTATAACTTTATTTTATTCATAATACTTTACAAATAATATTTCATATTTTTTTTTATTTCTCACAAATTTAGTATATATGTATACAAGTTCCTTTTATTACAAAATAATATAAATATAGTTTTCTTATAGAATTTAGTATTATCATGGTAAATCTAAGATTCATTTAATAAATTATAAAATTCTACCTTATTTCTTACGAGGATATCATCGTTTGATATTTTTATGGAGAATATTAAATTTAAGTCTTGATTTTAGATGTTATACATGATAGTCATATATAAAAATACAATAATTAAATTATATTTGATCATTTTTTTTAATATTATCACGATGGATTCAGATTGATAATTATTGTTATCTATTTATAAATATTAATTATTTAGTAAATTTTGTTATTATTATTATTAATTAATTATCATGTTGAATGTCTCATTCATTTTATTAAAAGAAAATGTAATTAACACATGTTCTTAAATGAATATCCCTCGTCAATTAGTTTTGTTGTCGTTGTAATGATAGTGAGAAAAAGTATTCTAGTTTTAACTATCAAAAGAATTTTAATGTCTAGACATTCTAAACAGTAATTAAAAATAGTATATTAAATATGCTACATTATTTCTGCGACATATTCTATTTACTAAAAAAATATAAAAATTAAAATTAAAATAAGAAAAGTTGATGCTAACTAATTGATAGTATCGAATTTACATCATAAATACAATTGTAGATTATAGAATCGCTATTGTACTAATGTCAATTTTTGTGTTCTGAATATATTTTTAAATATTTTATATTTCATGTTAAATATAATATAGTTGGGATGTTGATGTATAACTTATTTGAGGAGGAAGGTTAAATTGAATATCAAGAGAAGAGGGACTTTCTTCTTAATAAGAAAGAAGGTTCATTTGAGTGTAAAACTCTTTACGAAAAAAGTGAAAGAAAGAAATTCTAAACTCTCATTGATACAATTTAAACTCACATAGATCATAAGATTGTCATCGTGTTTATATATGAATACTTAGATTAAGAAATTTTTTCAACTTTTTCTATGCTAAATTCTCAATGAAAATTTTCAATGATTTGGATTTACAACCACGAACATTAAATTAGACCATTATTGTATGCGTGGAACTAGTTTTAAACATTTTTTTTTCTAATAAACTCTTATCTAATAAGAAAATAAGAAAAAAATGAAAATAAAGAGCATAATAAGAAAAAAAGAGAAACGAAAATACTGCATAAATATGTAAATAAATATTATTAATATTTGGGATCTCTTTGAAGTAATACATATTCCAGCAAATCACAGAAGAAGATATTGCAAACTATAAAAGACAGAATCAATAAATGACTGTCAGAATAATGACAATTTTCTTGAAGGGTGGAGCTTGGTGTGCAGAGTAACACAACAAGAAAATTAAATATTGCCACTTGGGGTGAAAAATATTTTTACATCTACTTAATCTTAAAAGAAATAAAAAGCATAAGACTTCAAAATAATTAGTAATATTTCCCTAGCTTGGCATAAGATATTTATGCTAAGCAAGTTAAAGGTTATACATAAAAGCCTTTAGAAAGAAAATTGAATAGAAGTGGTTATTTTGTGGGACAAGTGGGACGAAAGTGTTTCATGTAATTATTTCTTCCCTATCAAACATATGAAGAGTCAAAATTTGGAATCAAATTTCAAAACTTAATGAAAAAAGGTGATGATAATTTAATTAGTGAGTAGATAGAATTGTTTTAAATAATAACAATTAAAAGAAATGAGTAAAGAGAAAAATGAAACATGACATTAATATATGAGAAATTTTTCATGGAGAGATTCAACATTAATAAGTTATGAGTAATCCATTGAAGATTGTATGATACTAATTTAAAATCAAAATCTTAAGACCTATCAAAATCTTAAGACCTAGTGTTTGTGAGACTTTTCATTTTATATGTTACTCAATTTTTTTATTTCTTTTTAATATGAGATTTTCAATTAATACTTGAATTTGTAATTGTCTCCCCCTCAAGTATAACTTTGGATTTAATAATGAGTTTTTATCATAACCGAACATATTTCTCTTTGCCAACATCTCAACTTAATTCCCTTATTGTTTAGTTTTAATCATGTACCTCTATTTGAGTTAGCCATCAAATCTTAGTTTTTATGCCTTCAACTCTACTCATTAGAAACTGTTATTTTAATAAAAAAAATAGTATGATTATATGTTTGAAGGTTTATTCACTTATGATAATGTCAATAAATTGTGGATACTACTTAGATTTGGTTTCTTAAAAACTTTGATAATGAAAAACACATTCCTAAACATAAAATTTCATTAAAAATATTATTCATATTACTTGACAAAATTTAACCATCACCAAAATTGGAGAATAATCCACAAGATGTATTTTGAGTAGGTATGTCTCGTTGTGATTAAAATGACGGTACATATAAATAATCATTGTTGTTTGAGAAATATCAATGTGAAAGAAACTCATACTTAAAATGGGAGATGATTAGAATTCTAAATATGGGTTTGGTAAACAACAATATTTATAGAAAAAAAAAAAAATATACTTAATTCTTTCAAGTTTTAGATTAAAATTGGTATCTTTGAATTTGTTATATAGAATTCTTATAACTCATCAATGTCAAATATTACTAACATTTCTCTTAACAAAAACCTAACAAATATATGATAGGTTTGTACTTTTCTTTAATATATCCATACATCTTTTATAACGTAGTGAACCATGATTTGCATTCTTCTTGTAATATTAAACTAGAAACCAAAAAGCATATATTCTTCTACATATATAATGTTTGATACTAGTCAAAAACTTAATTTGTTTTTTATCATAGATTTATAGTAAGTTTCTAAGTATGCTCGAGTTGTAGCAAAACTACGTTTATACCATATTCAAATAACATTTGAAAAAAAGACTAACAGAAACAGAAATTAAAAACTAAAACTGAACTTCAAACATTTAAAGGAAGTAAATTTTACCCTAAATTTTGGACCACTTGTCTTGAATGATAAATTTTAGATGTAACTTATAAAGTCTACCATTTATAGGGAAACAAAGAAAAGTTTGGCAGGGACCAATTTAGCGAGATTCATGCATGTAGAGTTCTTATAATGTCACAAACGAATCCTAAGGACGAGTTTCCACCATTCCCTCTTTTACTTCCCTGTATTTGTTCTTCTATTTACTTTTAGTTTTTAATGAATACAATGTTTTTAGAAATAAATAAATATTATTTTCAATGAACTGAAATTAACTTATAATTAGAAAATACATATAAAAGTTATACACGAAGTTTCTCTTAAATTAATTTATTCAGAAACTGATATAAACAAATTTTACTAATAATCTCTCAAAAAGCTTTTTCGAATAAACTTCTGGAAATATATCGTTAGTCTCTTAATTATTTTCGTTTTAAAAAGAAAAAAACAAGGTGAACCTTTTTTATATTTTGTGAAAAAAAAAAAGTGAACCATTTAATTGAGAATAAGAATCACCTCCCTCATTTATGTTCGATGCTGCATGATTTGTTAAACTCTACCTAATGTATGATCATCAATGGTTAAATCTTTTGTTAGAGAAAAAAAAAATGTTCTGTTGTTGCAGAGGCTCCAAAGAATCTCCATTCTGAGTATAAGAAAGGCTTGAACGAGCCTAGTGCCCTAATTAATATAGGTTAACCCCATATTAATAAATCAATTAGTGCAATAAACTTACTCTATTATGGAGGGAGTTACCTAACCCATGAAGAATCCAATTCTTTGTTATATTTACATCCCTTATAAAATATACTTATCATCAATTCTGATGGCATTGTTACTGTAAGCACACTCAACCAATAATATCGCAGTATTACTATTTAACTATAATTAGATTACACGTACGTATGATTAGAAAATTAATTTAAAATTAAAGTCGATATTGATGGATAATTAAAGTCGATATTGATGGATAATTAAAGTCTATCTAAATAAAAATGTATTAAAATAGTTCAAGTACATAATGATTGCATATGTTTACTATCTTATTTATTTATTAAATATTTAACGTGAAGGACACAATTAATATGTTAGGGACAAGAAAAAAAAATTCAAGTTGAGCGTTTGGAAAGATATATCTCAACATATGAAAGTTTTTAAGAGATCTTGTAGGGTCCAACTCAACAAGATGAGTTTTAATTAAATGCACACTTTACGTTGATATAAATCTAACCTATATAAAATTATCAATGTTAAAAATCTTACTCATAATTCTATAACTCTAGCTTGTGAGAATAGCTTTTTGAATAACTATCAAACATGGGTGAGTTTCTATTGTATGAATATTTTGCACAATATATATAAATAGAGGAAGCTATATGTTAACCCATTGAGTTAAACTCTTTGATAGAAGTGTTACACTCTTGATTGCCCCACATGCACATATGGATTACGGTAATAGGGAAATTCTTGTGTTGTGATGATTTAGGTGACATTGCATCAGGTCCATTTTAATGATCATTATTGTTTTTATTCACTGCAAAATGTCCCACCAGGGGAGAAATTAATGCTTTTTTATTAACTTGTCACATTACTGTTGAATTGAAGGAAGGGATGATCCATGCATGTCCAAATTGATATGAAAATAGAAAAGGATGTTGATAGATTTCAAGTCTCCCAATCAAGGTAATTACATCGAGATATCGTTAAAATTGTGAAGAGTTGATAACATTTTTACTTTTTATATAAACATTTTTACTTTTTATAAACTATGTTACTCTAATAATATGGGCATGTGACTGAGATTGATTGAGTTTTATTTTAATTGGAATTAATTCATATAAGAAGATGATTAGTTAAAAAAATACTTTTAATTTTTAATTAGGTTTGAAATTTATTTTAATTAAAACTAAATCTACATATAAAATAATTAGGTTTAAGGTTGATGACACAATATCAAATTGAATTGGATTAATTTTAATTGGATAGTGTTCCAGTATACCCAATATATTGCTTAGGAGTCTAGGTCAAAATCAGTTTAAATACATCTTTTTTCTTTAACACTTCCTATTTTAAAGACAAAACAGAACTTCTAGACTCCAGAGCAGACAATACTTGAAATGTAGTTATTGACTCTAGCGATGTTATCTCAATGAACTTGAGATCGAAATATTGAACTTGAGATGGAACATTAGAACAGGTAGTATTAGAACTACACATTTAATTGTAAAATTTTAATTTCATTAATTTTTAAATAAAGTTAAGTTTTATTTGAACTAAATCCATCAATACAATAATGTAAACAGTTAGTATAACACACATTCTAAACTCTATAAATATTACTATTTTACTTTTTTATTTAATTGTGTCGCCATTATGTATAAGATTTGAATTATATATCTTATGTATTATATGATCCTACAATTTTATAATTAAAATTTCGATTCTGACTACCTTACTCTTAACTTCATCGAATTATTTCATTTCATCGAATTATTTCATTTCTTTTTTTAAGAAAAGAGATAAGAATTAATCTCGTTAATTATTAAGAAAAATGTTATTTTGTACTATTTGTTTACAGAGAGTGGTACAAGAGACGTGTAGCAGGAAGAGATACTTGTATCATGATATCTTACAAAGTATGAAGAATGAACCCTAATTTAAAACCAGGTTTAGTTTAAATATATTATTTTGAACCTCCAGAATTATATTATTGGTTAGGGTTCTACGTTAAAAAAGGAAAGGATGAGTTATCTCCCACACAAGCCACCCATCCAATCCTTGAAAGTGCAGTTTGTGAGTAATTCTATTTCAAACATTGCGACCCTTGAAGGCCCCATCACCATCCCTCTCAACCACCCTCTTTAGTTCTCAAAAAAACAAATGCTTCAATCTT
>Ga0099825_1007106_pt1 | contig 13737 bp, 9 predicted proteins | sample SiratroredBW_FD_76838 | JGI IMG/M metagenome (GOLD analysis project Ga0099825, IMG submission 76838) | Root nodule microbial communities of legume samples collected from California, USA - Siratro red BW | ecosystem: Host-associated > Plants > Roots > Nodule | place: USA: California | collected... | reverse complement strand
TCAATTGTTAAGAAGGCATCCTTATAGCTTGAAATATTTGTACTTTCAGACAAAGCTGCTTATTTTTAGTAGGTTTTCACTCAATTGAGCTTCAAGCTATTCAAATAAATGATAGTGCGTTGAGAATAAATCATAGATTGCATTGTATTGTAATATATTTAGTTTATGGGCATGAGTATCTCATTTAAGGAACAAAACTTCTTCTAATCATGTCTAATGATGCAATAAGCCTAAATAATCATGCATCCCCCAGTGTATTCGAACATACTGTTTTATGCTCAATGTGCCTCTATTTTCTCTCTTGTAACATGGTTTCTAGAGCCCGAAAGACATTCTTTGAAAACCTTGTTTGCCCGGTGGATCCCTTGTCCGTGAAGATATTTTTTTTTGGTGAATTATGTATTTATCTGGATTGTTCTGTGTTGGACCCCTTTTTCTAGTGATATTTCGCTTTCCGATGAATTTCTGACACTGGTGATTTATTCACCCAAGCGGAGCACCTTGGCCAGATCTATTCAACTCCACCAACCACTGATGATTTTACAATTTAATTTCTATGTGATGATGGTGGGTATACCAGAAATAGACAAAATAGGACATGGAACAGACCCAACATAAGAATGGGTGGCCATTTACAAAACCAGCAAGAAAGAAAAACAGGCTTCAAGGAAAGGAGAGTCACGTACAAGCCAACAACCCAAGCAAAGTACAATAGGAGAGGAGGTTGATGCTAGGAAGCTCCAGTGAGAACTATTGAAGAGATGCAATGGCGTTTCGATGATGATAGATCTGCATGTGAGCTGCATTAACAAGGTTGATGCTTGAAACAAACCAAGGAAGCTCTAGCAAGAGCTATGGAAAAGATACGAGTGGCATTCTGATTGTGGCAGGACGATGTGTGAGCTGAATGTGTGCACCAAGGAGATAATGAATGGATAATTGTTGCTCTCCAATTTGATGATATTAAGTCTTATGATGAATGGATAACCGAGAAGGGACATATTTGAGGGTGAGCAAGCTTAAGGTGAATGCAAGGTGCACTGTTGACTTAGTTAGAGCAAGTTCAAGCATTGGATATAGATAGTATAATTGTTGATGTACATTTTTCATCTGAGGAAGAGCTTGATGGTGATGAACATGTTGATGATGATGAAGATGACGGTTGTGGTGTAGATGATGTTATTATAGGATTGGACATAGAAACTTGAAGACATTTATCCTTTTCTAGTTATTTAATTGTTATCACTTTGACAACTTATGTTTTTGTAACTGCATGAACTTATTTATTTGGTATAGTTTGAACTTATATAGTAGTTGTGCACTACTAAACTTAGTCATTTTAGTATTGTTGAATTATAGTTTTACTATATTTTTCATATGAAGTAGACTCTTGCGAGTCTACTAGTGAATCTACAAAACTCCCACGAGTTTGTTTGACTTTTGTGTTTGATAACCATGGTGTATTGTCTTTCTCTATACTAATGCATATTTATTTATGCAAGTATGAATAATTGGAAATACATCTCTGGGAAATCAAAGACAAAAGCTACAACCTATGACATACTAGATACGACTAAAGCAACCCTATAAAAGTTATACATCAGAAGATAATCATCATTATTCAACATATTTGTATCCAGAAACTTGGTTGCCTCACTTATCCTCGTACAATAATCCTTGATAGGAGCCTTTTTGGTATATCTAGGAATGTGTATAACATTCCAATGATCAATATGACGATTATGCATAAATTGACTAGCAATCCCAATTGCAAAAGAACGATTGGGTTTGGGGATTGTGAGGTAAATGAGCTCTCGCACTAATCTCCTATATCTCAATATCTAAAATTGACTCACCTTGATCAGCCATTAGCTTTTTGATTTGGATCCATAGGACTATCTACAGGTCTACACTCAGTCATGCTTGATTCCTCTAAAATGTCCATAGCACATTTTCTCTGTGATACCACAATGTCTTCTTTGATGGGCCATCTCAATGCCAAGAAAGTATTTTAAACAATCAAGATCTTTGATTTGAAAGAGAAAAGTAGGTGTTCTTTCACCTGGGAAATTTTAGCAATACCATTTCCTATAATAACAATATCATCAACATAGACAATTAAATAAACACATTTCTAGGGAGAAGTGGCAATAGAACACTGAATCACCTGTTTCACTTCCTTTCAATCCAAATTTCAACATCACATGGCTAAATTTATCAAACCAAGCTCTAGGAGATTGTTTGAGTCCATATAGAGATCTCTGCAATTTGTAGACTGCTACAAGCATCAAATCCAGGATTCTGTCTGCACCATATAGATCTCCTAATTTAGTTCACCAAGAAGAAAGACATTTTTTAATGTCTTGTTGATGGAATGATCAATAGCAAATGACAACCATAGCAAGAAAAATGTGACCTGTAGTGATTTTGGCCACATGAGAGAAGGTATCACAATATATCCAAGCCATATATTTGAGTGTATACCTTAGCCACTAATCTGGCTTTGAGAAGATCAATTTGACCATTTGGTCCAACTTTTATGGCATATACTCTGCAACCAATTGATTTCTTTTTAGGAAGAAGAGGAACTAGCTCCTATGTACCACTATGTTCAAGAGCCTACGTTTCAACAATCATGATTTGTGGGAAGCAAATGAATAATACAAAGGGGATATACGATGATAACTCAAAATTGTAAATAGGATAAGGGTTCTGTGTAGACAGAATACCTTTTCTAATTGTGATGTGCTAGCCTGAATTATCATCATTAGGATCCAGAGTAGGAATATTTGATGGTGATGGACATTTAAACTAGTTACAGGACTTATTCGCAATGATTTAATCAGCTGTGATACCTGATAGTTATTTCTGAAAATTAAACACATTTAAACTAGTTACTGGACAATAAATCAGAATGATTTATCATTCTTGTATCATATTTCAGTATTCAACTGCAGTGTGTTTGTCTAAATGTTGTGCCTTTTATTGCCTTTATCTGGTATAATTTATTTGTGATGTTAAATGCAAATGAAAATAATAAATAAAAATTATCTAGAGTTTTCTTTCAAACTGATCTTAATCTGTTAATGGCATCTCACTTTAATGCCGTGCATTAAAGTTTCATGATGTCTAGAAATTTAATTTTATATCTTTACAACATTCATTCTTTATTTTTTGTGTATTCAGGTATATATTTAAAGAGTGTACTTCATATCAGGATTTGGTTTAAGAATTATAAATGTATAATTATTAATTATTTTAACCTGAGATTATAATGCATAAGAATTTGTAAGTATTTTGATGTTGATGACTTCATGATACTCATTCTTGCTATAATGCCAGACGCATCTAGACGTAAGGACCTTCCGTGGTAGAGTTTTTGAGAACTATGACCAATTCTGCATTATCTTTGGCAATGAACCTTTGCATTGGGATGAATCTGAGCCTTGTGATGCAGTTAACTATGATAATGTTAGAGATCCAGGAAGGCAAATGAGGTGGACAAGTGACATGGACAGCTGTTTAAGTGCAATCCTTGTGCAGCAAATAAAACAAGGCAACAGAAGTGAATTTGACTACAAATTTAGACCTGCTGCATTTGAAGCGTCTGTGTTGGCTATCAATGAAAAGTTTCAGCTCTATTTGACGAAAGAACATGTGAAAAACCGTCTTAAAACATGGAAAAAACAGTATGATATTCTGAAGGAACTTAAGAACCAGAGCGGCTTTGAATGGGATGAAAAACGAAAAATGGTCATTGCAAATGATTCTGTATGGAGTGAATATATTAAGGTACTTACAAGCCTACTTTTAATTTCTGTATGACATTTTTTTACTGCATAATGATATATTCTGCAACTTATAACAAGTGTACCTTTCTGGAACAGAAAAACCCTGATGCTCGGCTCCTTAAAGGACGAGTTATCAGAAACTACAATGAATTGTGCATAATTATAGGTCATTGTGATCCACATGATAGTCCCATGAGTGGTGCTTGTGCTAATATGGGTATGACTACAGACAATGGTGTAAGGGAGGTTCAAGAGACATATTGCCGTAGAACCAATCTGACATGGACAGATGAGATGGATCGTTGCTTGACAGAGTTGCTAGTCAATCAAGTATTGTCGGGAAACAAACTTGAGAAAAATTTCAAGACCTCAGCATATATAGCTGTTCTAACTGCTCTGAATCAGAGATTTGGCCTGAATCTAACGAAAGAAAACATTATAAGCCGATTGAACGCATGGAGGAAACAGTATGGCCTTTTGAAGGAAATGCTCTCTCAAGGGAATTTTGAGTGGGATGAGGGATGTAAGATGGTTGTTGCAACCGACTTAGAATGGAATGAATACATTAAGGTATATTCAGTTTTGCTTAATATTAAATTAGTGCCGAAGTTATTTTTTATTATATTTATTTGCTATTACAATACTTTAGCTAGCTCCTAATTGGTTATCAAGTTTAGGCCAATAAATCCAGTGATATGGTGTTAATCTTCAATCATTTATTACCCACCTAGTCACTTCAAGCTGTTTAAATTTAACCAGAGACCCATCATAATAAGTAACAAAATACATCAACATTGTCTAGGTGTCATGTATTGTTTGTTTGTTTGATTAGTTGGTTGGTTTCATTTGCTATAAACTACATCCACAACCTCAACTGCATATTTCACACCTTTATTACATTGCAGTGCGGAAAACTGCTTTTCTGATTCATGGTTGGCCTGTGTTTATTCAGAAACATCCGGATGCTAGGCATTTGAGAGACCGGCACATAGAGAACTACCATGAATTAGGTATGATTGTTGGCAATGAGCAAGGAATTGGAAATTGGTCCCAAAACTTTGAGAGGTTTGATGTAAATATTACACCTAACTATGAAGAGCATGCTGACAGTCCAGCACTGGTGTTGGCTGATGCAGAGATGAGCCATGATGGTGATGGAAGTGATGAAGTGCAGGGCTTATCTGAGCAAACAAGGGCGCGACCTTCATCATCACAATCACATTCAAAGCAACCTTCGAAAAGAAGGCGCACTGGTGATGTTATGCTACAAATGATGAGTGTTATGGCCGCAGATATAAGTCGGATAGCTGATGCATTGACTGAAACTAACAAGACAGTGTGCTTAGAGGAAGTGGTAGAAAAGGTACAAAATATGTCTGACTTTGATGATGATCTCATCATTGAAGCTTGTGAGTATTTATGTTTTGATGAGAAGAGGGCATTGATGTTTTTGAAATTAGAAGACAGATTAAGGAAAAAGTGGTTGTTGAAACGATTGCGAGGTCAATAAGGTAGTTACATAGATTTTTATGTATATGTAGGTAGTTTAAAGAAAATAGATGCTTGAAGATGTTTTTATGATTTTCTTCTTGGCATGTACTTTAGGTACCCCTAGTTTTGGGTTGTTACTTTATGTAATAAGAAAACTAACATTAAGGGGAAGTTTGAAAAAGTTATGGAATGACAAAGTGCTTATTCATTGTCTTGCACTTTCTTGGGCAACTACTTATGATCATTGTTATTAATATGGAGTCTGATTTTGTGTGTAGAGTAAAATTATTAAACATTTATACCATTTTAACCTAATTTATACCACCTTTTAACCATTTTATTCTTTTTTACAGATTATTTGTACTCTAAAATAATTACTGACACAATTAAGAACTTTAAATAAACATTGTTGAATATTATTCTATATTCAAACTCACATAATTCATATTAAAATTTATGCCATTTAATAAAAAAAACAAGACTTTTATCTGAAATCACACATAACGTATATAAAGTCTTCTTATATAATTTAAAATGGCAATTACTATATAATTCTGTACCTGTACAAATTTCATTACAATGTTTAATTCTACAAGATGGGAATTCTGTAGAGTAAATGTCCCTTGTACCTTTTTGCACTCACCCTATGATGAATGTAAAAATATCAATGAAAATTTTCAATGAGAATCAGTTTAATTCTTAAACTGGCCACCAAGTTTGTGTTTGAATAAATTTTGTCCAGAAACCAGTTTGAGGCATAGAATGTAGGTGCCTCTTTAGGTCATTTCACGTAAGGTTTAGTTCTTTTTATGCGCGAATGTGAAAAACAAAACTTGATGGATAAGGCAAAATCAATCAATTTAAAATTAAGACTTTTAAAATATTAGAACTAAATTGGAAAAAGAATTTAACAAATGGATAAAAAAAAGCTATTGAACCTTAAATTCATGTCACAAGTTTACAAATCAATTTATAATTAAAAAATTTATGTGAAGACTTATTATAAGAAAAAACTTTTATTTTATTTTTTAAATACATAATTGCTATCATTTTAATTCTTGAAAAAATAAGTTATTTAATGCAAAAGTAAATTAAGTTATAAAAAAGTAAATATAGTTTTATTCTTTATAAATTAAATTCTATTTAATTTGTATATTATTCTTTTAGTTTAATAATAGTAAACTAAAAAAAATCAAATTTAGTCTTTCTATTACACGATTACATACATGCTATATTATCGCTGAATGAAATTTTCCACTAAAATTTAGACTATCTGTTTTATTATCACTAATTTAGTCCCCTTTCCCACCTTTTTTTTAGTCAGTGTTTTGTGGTAAGACTCCAAAAGTTTCAAAGTAAAAAGACATTAATTCACCCAAATATGCAATTACTTTTTTTCTGTCACACAACAAATAGCATTAAAACTGTTATTTTGTACATAAAAGGACATGAACAATAACACAAATAATATTATTTTTATTCTTAAATAATTTATTTGAGGTCAATTTTGTACAATTAATAATTAACATGATATAAATTTTTATAATTTCAGATAAGAACAAAAAATGCCATTATGATAATTTCTCCTTGTTGTTTTTCTTCAGCTATTAATAACTGTAATTTCATGGTTTTATTTTAGTTTCTTAAAATATGGTTTACTCAAGACTACTGTGTTAATATTGTTAGAAGGTCTTGATCTATTTTGGTTGTTGGCCGTCCCATGTATATCTTGGAAGATTAAAATTCTTAAAATCAATCTTCATATTTGGAACAAAGAAACTTTTGGTGATTTCAATTTTTGTGACTTGTAAACAATAAAAGGTAGCTTATATTCAATCTAATATTTCTATGTTAGGATCCTTATTCTATTTTAGAGGAAGAAAAACAAGTTATTCATAATCTAAATATTGCTTTAAACTTATAGCTTCAATTCTGGAAGGAAAAAGTTAGATTGTATTGGTTTTCATATGGGATAGAAGTACTAAGTTTTTTCATTCTCTCGTAAAAATAGATATGTTTCAAATCATATCTCTCGGCTGATGGATGGTGATATTTTTATGGATGATAAGAATCAAATTAAAAATTATATTCTTTAATTCTAGCAAGACCCGTATGTGGTTATGTTTATTAACGTGTTAGAGATGATTTTGTTACTGCCAATGATTGAGAGGTTTCTTGGTGCTTTAGCTTGTAGCTCACACTCCAATGGATGAAGAGCATGTTCAAGCCATTTTCACATCGAACACAACTTCTTCATGTTTCATGATTTGTTAGATTAAGCGCTTATTCAATATTATTGAGTTGTTGCAATTTTTCTCTAATAATATAAATTATAAATGTTTTAGTAATTTAAAATGGGACGTATAAAAGGATAAATATGAGTATAAGAACGAGTATAGGGACAAGGGCAGGGTGAGTATGTACATACTCATCTCTATTATCATCCCTGTACCCAATTTAAGAAATCGACTATTACTCATTCCCATATCCATACTCAGTCAATGTGAGAATTTTCTATCAAAATTAGAACGAGTTCAGACAATACTTACAGAAATGAGTGTATTTGACATCTTTAGGCATTATTATAGGCCCAAAACTATCCTAAGGAACCTAAGGTTGACTTTTCTCCTTTTCATAAAAAGAATATTAAATAATATGTAGATTGGGAGATGAAGGTTGAAGAACTTTATTAATGCCACCAAGTTAATAGAGAGAAAAATAACCATGGATACACTAAGTTTTCAAGGGCATGCCATGTATTGGTGGGCTTCCTAATAAGAGATAAAGGAATACATGATGATCCTCAAATTAGGTACTAGAATGAACTTAGAAATACCTTAAAAGAAAGACATGTACCATCTTACTATGATAGAGAGTTGATGGATAAGTTCCAAAAACTCCAACAAAGAAACATGAGTATAGAGGGGTATAGACAACAAATGGAATTAGTCATTATGAGTGTTTGGTTAGAGACGAACTAAGAATCACCATTATTAGGTTACAAAGTGGCATTAACCTTGAGATTTGGGATAGATTTGAACTTTTGTATTATAATGATCTAAATGATTTAGTCCAATTTTGCCTGAGAATAAAACAACAATTGGAAAAAGGTCTACCTATAAGAAGAACTATCTTACCACCTCTAACCCTAAGAAAGATTACAAGAAGGAGGTTTATCTCTCCAAATCTACAAATATGTATGAAGGGTCACAAGAAAGGGATAGAGAAAAAGAAAAACACAAATAAAAATATAAAAATAGAAAGTCCCTTAAAGAAACTAGAGCAAAAGTTGTCCATTGCTTCATATGTCTTGGTAGGGGGCACTATGTTGTAAGCTAAGATGAAGCTCACACCTAGTAAAGAGGAAACTCTATATTTTGAGGAGGATTTCTCCCTTGTAATGGAGACTAAATTATGGTTAGAAGACTTATTGAAATATAATACTTTAAACTTAAACAATCACAAAAAGAGAACACATTCCACACGAGATGTAAAGTTTTTAAAAAAACTTGTTCCTGAATTGTAGATAGTGGCTCTTGCTATAGTTGTCATGGTTCTAGGTTGGCAGACAAGCAAGCCTTAATTGCTATACCCCATCCAAAACCTTATAAACTTCAATGGATAAAAGATGATAGCAACATAGTAGTTAATAAACAGGTATACCTATTTCTCTAGGAAGATATAAAGATGAAGTTTTATGTGTTATAATTCTTATAGAACTTGGGGATATTCTGCTTGGAAGGCTATGACAATTTGATAAACAATCTATCCATGATAACAATCTATCCATGAGGCATAATAGCAATCTATCCACGATTGTCTCACTAACAAAATAACTTTCACTCATGAGAGAAAGAAAATAGTCTTACTCCTCTCACACCCCAACAAGTGAGAGAGGACCAAATAATAATGAAAAAAGAAGCTTAAAAAGGAGAAAAGAGGCCGAAAAAAAAAGTCAAAATCTCTCTCTAACACCTAAAATAGAGGGTGGAAAGTAATTGAATTTGGTGGTTTATGTATTCTCTAAAGAAGTTGATCATAAAAATCTTTAAAACATAAAAGTAATAAATATCTTATGCTTGAACTACTTTTTTTCCTTCTTTACTATAAAGAGACATTTGTTGCCACAAGTCTAGAATTTCATTCTCTAACAATGGGGTTCAAACACATTTAAAAGATTTTAGTGATTTGCTTTCCAAGGAAGTACCTCATAGAATTCCACCTTTGAGAAGAAAATAATATCAAATAGACTTAGTTCCTAGAGCTAGCCTACTTAATAGGCCAACTTATAGGACTAACCCTCAAGAGACCAAAGATAAATAAATCAAGTTAATGACTTGATGAAGAAGGGTTGGGTTCAGAAGAGTCTCAATTTTTGTGTTGTAACCATGTTGTTGGTGACTAAGAAAGATGGGTCTCAGAGGATGTGGTTCATCAACAATATCACTATAAAATATAGGTATCTAATCCCTATGTTAGATGACAAGCTATATTAGTTACATGGAGCTAACATATTTTCTATAACTAATCTTAAGAGTTGTTACCATCAAATAAGAATTAAGGAATGAGATGAATGGAAAAATATTCTTAAGACCAAGTTTGGACTATATGAATGGTTAGTCATGCTTTTTGCCTTAACCAATGCTCCTAATATTTTTATGAGACTATTAAATCATGTGCTTAGGGACTTTGTCAGTAAGTTTGTAGTTGTTTATTTTGATGATATCTTAATCTGTAATAGGAGTCTAATTGAACACATAGGTGACTTCTACTAGTCTTAATTATTTTTAGGGAACATCACCTCTCTGCCAACTTGGATAAATGTACCTTTTGTAAGAAAAACAAACCTTTCTTGGATTCAAGGTTGGTAAAGATGATGTACATGTAAACCTTGAAAAGAAAAAGACTATCCAAGAATGGCTCATCCCAAAAGATGTAAGAGAAGTCCGAAGCTTTCATCGATTAGCTAATTTCTATAGAAGATTTGTGAAGGACTTGTCTACTCTTGCTACTCCTCTTAATGAACTTGTTAAGAAGGATGCACCTTTTATATAGGGTGAAAACAAGAAAAAACCTTTAAATATTTAAAAGATAAGTTAACCCATGCACTCATTCTGGCTCTTCCAAATTTTCTCAAGCTTTAGAGTGTAATGCATTTGGGGTAGGCACATATGTTGTGTTACTTCAAGGTAGTCATCTCATTGCGTAATTTAGTGAACAATTTCATAGACTCACCTTGAATTATCCCACCTATGATAAAGAATTTTACTCTATAATAAGAGCCCTCAAAACATAAGAGCATTACTTAGTGCTAAGACGTTTACCATACACACAGATCATGAGCCACTTAAGTATCCCTAAGGACAAGGTAAGTTAAAAAAAAAAAAAAGATATGCTAAGTGAGTGTTATTACAAGAAAGGAAAAATTAATGTAGTTGTTAATGTTTCATTTAGGAGACACACATTACGCATCTCTTTAGGCTCTTAAATTCTAGGATTTGATAACATAAAGGAGTTGTATGAGCATGACATAGATTTCCAAACCACTTATGCAAGTTGTCTCAAGAAAGTCAAGTGAGAGAAGTCAAGTAGGAGGTTTCATGGGTCATTTTGGAGTTCATAATACTCTTATTTTCTTGAAAAATAAATTTTATGGCCATGTATGAGAGTAAATATTCAAAGGTTCTCTCTAGATGCATTACTTGTCTTCAAGCTAAGTTTAAAGTAATGTCTCACGGACTGTACACACCTATCCTTATAACTAGCACCCCTTGGGTAGACATTAGTATGAATTTTGTGTTTGGTATTTCAAGAAACCAAAGGGGTTTTAATTCTATTTTTGTGGTAGTGGATCATTTCAGTAAAATGACTCATTTAATACCATGTCACAATGTAGATGATGCTAGTTATATCTCAGGATTGTTCTTTAAGAGGTTGTTAGATTGTATGGTCTACCAAAGACTAGAGTGTCTGATAGGGATGTTAAGTTCATAAGTCATTTTTTGTGAACTCTTTAAAAAAGACTTAGAACTTAGCTTTTGTTCTCTACTACATGTCACCCTCAAATTGATAGGCAAACTAAAGTTGTGAATAGATCCATATCCACTTTATTGAGGTTAACTTAAAGGGAAATAAGAAGTCTTGGAATCAATATCTTCCTCAAATAGAATTTTCTTGTAATCAGGTAGTTTATAAGACTACCAATATTTCTCCTTTTGAGGTTGTTTATGATTTTAACCCTATCGCTCCTCTTGATTTACTTCTAATTTTGAATACAACTATTTTATTACATAAAGAATAATGTTTAGATCTAACTTTATCAAAAAAGTATCATGAGAAGGTGCAAGGCCATATTGAAAAACAAATTAAAAAAATATGTTGAATACAACAACAAAGGGAAAGAAACTTCTTTTTGAGGAAGGAAACTAATTTTGGCCACATTTGAGAAAGGAAAGATTTCCCTCTCAGAGGCAGTCCAAACTTAGTTCAAGAGCAGATAGTCTAATCTAAGTTCTTCAAAAAAGAAATGATAATATATATATATTAGATCTTCCACTTGAGTATGGAGTCACCTTTACTTTTAACATTTGTGATCTATCTCCTTTTGCAAAGACTGTTGATTATGAGGATGATTTAGATCTAAGGACAAATCCTTTTCAAGAAGGAGAACTTAATGTGGGACTATATATAATGCAACACACTAGGCCTTTAACAAGGTCCACAACTAAGATGATAGAAGAAGAATACATCTTAAAGAAGAAGAATCTACTACACTGGAGAGTAAAATGCTAGGATTTTTCTTCTTTTTTCTTAGTCTTGTATAAATTGTATATGTGTTCTTCCCTGTAAATTGTAGAATCTTGTGGAGGTATAAATGGGTTGAATTCAGGTGTCAATTGGGCCTCCAATTTGGACTTGAATGGATGACCAATCCATGGAGACAACAAGTGAAACTCGACCAAGCTTTGAAAGAAGAGAAGCATGGAGCATAAAGTCCCACATCACCTAGAATACACCATTTTTAGTTCAAATTGAGTGCTCCCTCTAACATTTTAAGCTCACATTGAAATGGATAAGTTTGTAAGGAGTGTTATGCCATTTATATATAGAACCCTCACTCCCATGTCACACTCACATTTACCGAAGGAGAATTGAATTACTCTTATAAAATCATTTTTCTTGTTCTTGAAGGTCACTGGAGGAGTACTTCTCCAATTTTATTCTTCAAGGAATCTTCTTTGAAAGAGGATTAAAATTAAGTTTTTTCATAACTTAGTAAGTTTAATAATTTTTAATCTCTTCTTGGAGTCTTTCACGATAAGGATGAGAGAAGGGCTCTATCAATAGTATTTTGGGGTTTCAAAGAGGGAGTATGCCTTTCACTTATCTTGGTGTGCCTATTTTTAAAGGTGCTCCTAAAGTCACGTTTCTTAGACCCATTGTGGATAAGACAAAATAGAAATTTATCTCTTGGTAAGATAAAATGTTAAGCATTATGGGAGAATTTAGTTAGTCAATTATGACTACAAGCAATATTGGTTATCCAAATTTATAGATGACTTCTTACTCTTCTTAAAAAAATCAAAAAATACATTCCAATTATATATGGCTTGGTGATATTGCCAAACATCACTTTGTTACTCTAAATTGGAAGCTCTTTAATAAAGATTATCATTAATTTGCAATTTACAAATCTTCTTTTATTTGGCCAAGTATTAAAGATTGGTTTGATATTATTCAAGATAGTTATAAATGGATTATCAATAATGGTAGCATACGATGGTCAATTGTCACGAGACAATTGACGCCACTTACAAAGATCTCCCTTTCAACAGTGGCCTGTTGGGAATCAAACTCGTAACATTAACTTTGATATCACTTATTGGGTCAAGTGCTTACCACTAGGCCAAAAAGTTATAGTTGATAGTCAAAGTATAACCCTTTTTACTTAAGAGTGTAGCAGCTCAAACGTTATGATTTGATTGGGACTTGACTTACCTGGTCTCTACAACGAGACAATTGATGTCACCTTAACAAATAATGATATTATTAACTTGTCTATTTTGAAGTTTTATGATATATAGACTACGTTAAGAAAACTCTTCAAACTAAGTGGGTTATTGGATGGTACCTACACATAGATAGGTTAAAGTTAATGTGGATGGTGCAACTAAAGGTAATTTGTGGCATGTTGCTAGTGGTGTTATCTTCAATAGTTATAGAGATGATTATACCGGAGCTTTACAACTTACTTGGAAATTCGTGATGCTTTATATGCGAAGTTGTATGCTACCATTCTTGTTATGGAAATCTCGAGCGAAAAAAAGTTTTCAAAAGTATGGTTAGAATGTGATTCTTTCTTAATAATTCTTTTATTGTACTTTGACTTATAAAAAAATTAATGGAATAAAATGTTAAAGACTTATACTACTATTGACTTTAAAATTTCTCACCT
>Ga0099825_1007105_pt1:0-10000 | contig 13737 bp, 8 predicted proteins | sample SiratroredBW_FD_76838 | JGI IMG/M metagenome (GOLD analysis project Ga0099825, IMG submission 76838) | Root nodule microbial communities of legume samples collected from California, USA - Siratro red BW | ecosystem: Host-associated > Plants > Roots > Nodule | place: USA: California... | reverse complement strand
ATTAAAAATAAGAATGAGGTCATAAGATCCCCCTGTTTTAGTCCTCTTATTAGCTTAAACTCCTAAGTTAGGCTCCTATTGACTAACACAAAGATTGTGAAAGATTCCATACACCCCTTTATCCATCCAATCCATTTGCTAATAAAGTCTAATCTACTCATCATATAATACATGAATTCCCATCTCATTGAATCATAGGGTTTTTCATATATAATCTCTATTCTTACTGCCCTTTTCTTTTCCTGCCTAATAATACAGTTTACTACTTCGTTGGTTACCAAGGTACTATCCAAAAGAGCTCTTCCTTAATGAAAGTTAATTAAGAGCTATTTATGATTCCAAGGAGTACTTTCTTAATTCTATTTCACATTACTCTAGTTATTATCTTATATAGCGCCTGCACTAAGGATACAGGTTTATATTGTTTTAGCCTTATTGAATCATTTATTTTTGGCACTAAAGTTATGAATAAAGCGTTGCGGTCCCTCAATATGTTGCCAAAACACTCATAGTAATTGGTAACTTGGATTATATCATACTTTAGAAACTCCCAGCTACTCTTAATGAAATTAAAGTTGAATTTGTCTAGTTGAAGGGTCTTTGATTCTTCACATTGCCATACTACTTCCCTAATTTTAGACTCTGTGATATGACTAGTAAACGTTGTGTTGTCATCCAACGTCAAGGATGAAAACTCAATGTTTCCAAACCTAATCTTAAAGTTATTAGATGCAGTGAAGTAATTTAAATTCATTCTTTATCGTCTTTACCGTGTTTGGTTCCTCACACCAATTGCCATATATTATCACTAGTTTTATCTCATTTTAGATCTTCTTTATCTAATCATTGAGTGATAGAATTTAAAGTTGGTATCTAGTGACATACGACTCATCCACCTTAGTTATAGAATAAAGATGTCAAAAAATTAGAGACTTGATCAAAAGCTTTCCAGGATATTGGTCTACTTAGGCCTTCAAACAATATTTCGAGCCCGAGTTCACCTTTGAGGAGATTATTCTAGAGAACACAAAGCATTAAGAAAAAGACCTTTATTTGTAAAATTATTTAGAGTAGTTTAGAATAATTTTGGGTCATGTATTTGGGCTAAAAAGAATAAGGTTTGGGTCTTGTATTTGGATCCTGAGTAAACTAGGATTAGAATATGAAAATAAAGTTTATCTATGGTTACAATTGGTCTTCTCTAAGCGCTTCACACCATGCAATTCACTAAAAAGGTGCTACACATGAGACAAAGAGTGGGTAGCTTGACTTGCCACATGTCACGCTCTTATTGGCTATACTAGATTTAGGGTTAATGATTTTGAATTTGAATTTTTGGGTCCTTTTTAGGTAGATCCTAACACTATAAAGAAGTGTGCTAGTCCCTTACAAAAGCAACTTGGAATGAGTGATGAGATTATGTTAAAATTCAGCTTCACTTGTTCCTGAGTTCCTCTTTAGGTTAGACTCCTCTTCTAGCTTCTAACCTAGACACCATCCCATCCTAGATCAAACACCACCAGTTCACTTCTTGCTTCCATGAAATTCTCACTTCCTTGATAGCATTTGCAACCTTCTTCCATCCTCTATCTAAAGAAAACTCCAACTTCATGAAAGAGAGAAGCACAAGGCTATTAGTATCTCCCAATCCTAGCCAACCAACTCTCACATTTTGCTTCAAGCCTAAATCCAACTTATTATTTACCAATCTTAGTTGAATGAATAATTCCATTCTTTTTAATCCCATTTCTTCATCTAGGTTACTTTCATAATTATAACTATCCAACTTTCCAATTTTCTTAATGATTTGCTACTTAGATGTATTCATAAACACAAATTCTTCTCTGTTCCATATCTTAAGGTCACTTTTCATATTTTTTCATCTTTTCTTTGACAACAAACATGTCATTACCCTATACATTGTAGGAGTTTCATATCTATTTTACAATATTACTAAATCCTGCAACATTATGTCAAACATCTAATGATCTAAAAAGGTTTTGATCTCCAATCTATCATTGCTCTTTTCAAAACTAAAGCAAAATGCTGTGACACCTGCCTATCTTGAATGTATTATTTACTTCCTGCCCAATTTTGCAGCCATTCATTTCAAACTAATACTTTGTCTAACCTACTTTTTGGTATTCCATTATACTTCCTACAACTATTACCGCATCAAACAATATATTTTTATCTATGAATTCATTGAAACATCTCATTTCTCTTTTGTTACAACCCCTCTCATTCAATTTTCTCCTCTCATTTATTATTCGAACATCATTAAAGTCACCGAGTCAGATACTATGTTTTACATGTTTTTACCTGTCTTATTGTTGTTGTTAGTCCTTTCCACGTATCTAACTTTTTCTCTCTATGTTACAGGATGAGTATACATTCACGACTATTGTTGGTGTTTTCTTTTCCTTAGCATACTAACGTATGACCACTATAAAACCTTACCAGTGATATACTTATCACAGTTAAATGCCTTTATGCCTCACAGTCAAAATACCCTCTGCACCATTTTCTGTCTCCAAGTGTATCCATTCTGCTATCTCCCCATAAAGAATAACATTTTGCATCATGTATTGATGCTAATTTAGTTTCCTAGATACAGTTCTTTTCAACCCTTTCTTTGAAATTAATTCCTAAACTCCGAATATTTACACTAATGATTTTTATAGTGATCACTCTCTTTGTTCCCCTCCTCTCTACTTCTTCAGTTTCCATATTTCTACTTCCCTAAGGATACTCCTATTTGTTTACCAAATTCTCCTAAGTTGATTGCTTTTATACTTCTATTTTTTTTTTTTATCTAAAAGAGTCTATTGTAATTGTTAATATTTTCATCAGATATAAAATTACATAAGATATGGATGACTAACCTCCTTTTTCTCCTGTGCGCAGCTTGGTTTCCCTCAATTTGAATATTTAGTAGTTTTCTTCCATAATTGTCGTTAGTAAGAGAGATTTTATGAACTGAATTATATAATTTGTTTAATTCGAACCTTCAAATAAACACATCTTCAAATAATCTAAGCAACTAATAATGTAAGTAAGAGAAAACAACTACAACACATAAATTATGAATTGTTCGGAATTTTGGATAGCTTGAAGCTACTATTGGTTGTGTAAGAGGAGGAAAAGAAGAAGTAAAAAATTCATTGAATTTCAATTTGATTGGCATAGAGGAGTCACATGGGCGCATGAGACATGAAAGCATAGTTTTCTTTGGAAATAGGTATTCTGTTCCTTTGGTGTGCCTCATACCTAAAAGAAGAGCCAGCTTAAGGTTTGGTGAACAACTTCCAAGACACACTAGGATTTTTGTCCCTTGGAAGCCCACAAATAACCAAATCTTATGACAAACTGTTCTCGACAATGTTTTGAAAAACAAACCAAATACTGATCTGATGCTTACTCTTAAAATTTAGAAGGGTGTTTGAATTGTCAATACTCATAAGTATTGATTTATGATTTTATAATTTTAATGTAATGAATTTGATTGGAATGAAGGATAGTGTGAAGATTTTCTTTTTACATTTGGAAGCATGTTTACGATTTTAGGGAGGGTAATTTGTTGATGAATAAAAGTTATTATCTAGGATATGGAAATAAAAGTTGAAATGTTAAAATTACAAAATTTAAACGTATCATTTTATTTTTTGAAAAAATTATTTAGAAGTGAAAAGAAGTTAAAAATCAAATAACAAAGGAGAATTAACAAGCTGATATTCAAAATATGAAAGAAATAGAGAAAAATAAGTTACAAAAAGTATTTTCGTAAGAAGAAACATGAAGTATTTTCTTTTCTTTTTTTAAGCGAAGAGATGTATTTCCACATTCTTAAATGCATGTCGATTGCCACTATTTATAATTGTTATCTAATAATAAATAATTATATATTATATATCATAAAATTATCAATTTTATAAAAAATATTTTAAAAGTTAGATATAAGATTATTTTAATAAGCTAACTATTAGGTATTCAATGTCCATTTACTTGGAGAATTCGAAGGAAAAACATAGGGAAGAACTCAAACAATGAGAACAGAGTCAATCCACATAAGGAATGACACCACTTCCAATCTAAAACCTTAAGACATTAGGTCTATGAGTCTTCTTCCTTATATATTATTCAACTTTCTCATTTTTACCTAATGTAAAACTAGACTCGTACTTGAATACCTAATACTAACAACATCAAATCTTGACACTGTTAATATGAACAACAACTATAAACAACAACTATAATTAATTAAATATATTTTGATATCATTGAAGAATGATTATTTTTATTCGTGTAATATATGATAAGTGTTAAATCATATTAAAGAGGAATTTTAAATGTATAAATTATATTGTAATTTAGGTTTATATTAAAAATATTGTTTAATGCATAAATGAAATGTTTAATTTACAAAAAGAAATTCATAATAATTTATACATTTCTACTTATATAAAAACAATTATTTTTCGTTATATGTGTTTGGTAAAATGGAGAAGAGGGAGGGAGAGAAAATTCACATAGTGTTTGTTTCGGAAAAAGGAAAGAAGAAATAATATAAACACGTAGAATTGATTATATTATTTCTCACCCTAATTTTTTCCACTTACTTTTACCTACTAAATGTCTAAACATTTAATTTTAATTTATTTATTTTTCTCTCGAAATCAAACGCATTAGTTTCATATTGATGAGGGGTAGCTTTTACTAGACGGAGTTTCGTGTCACTTTTACTGTTGTTTTCTGTGTAACGAAGAAAAAAAAAAATCCAATTATTACAAAATAAAGTTGAATATTCTTTTATATTTTCACCTGTAATATGATTCTAAAATAATTATTATAAATTTAGTAAAGTTACTACAAATTGCACTCCTGATTGCATAGTTAAAATAACTTCTGTTTTTACATTTTCTGTTCATATGAGATTTTTCTTTTCAAATTATGGCAGAGATATTTTTTATCAATAAGCTGAACTGCTTTGATTGGTTAAATTAATTAATTTTATAGTGCCTTATAGTTAAATAAGGCAATACTTAAAAACAAGGTAATAAATATTTTAAGATAACTAATGAAGAAATAAAAAAATTGATTCAACGAAATAAAAAGTATATATTTTTATTAAAAAATAAAAATATATATCTATATAGTAAAAGATATTGACCTGCATAGAGTCGTCTAAGTAGCTTCTTCCCTACGTGATGTTTCCAACATGGATCCTCAGTTGCAGTACTATGCCTTATTATCCTAAACTTGTAGCTCATCCCTTTAACATTCAGATCTACTTAGCTAAGATATATACTACTGTGCCAGTTCTGCATAACTAAGATTGTGAATAATTTAATTTCACTTTACCACTGCCTCCACGCCCTTACCTGTCACCTTTATCCAACGCCTTCATATCCTGCCTGATGCACATTCTCACTGTTTCAGGTTTAGAACTGTATTCACGCACCAATCTAAAAAATAGGGAAAATTGACTTTGGAGTGCGATGATTTGTTCATATCCAAGTTTTGGATTGTGCTTCACTAAATATTTACAAGGGTTTTGTACTACAATGATGTAATTTCTTCACAATATTATAAAAATGACTATTTATTTTTATTTATGAAAATTGATAGAACACACTTTTGGTCTTGCAAAGGTTGGCTCCGTCATGGCACAGCTGCAAACGGGAGCATTGAAGTTGTTGTGTATAAAGAAGTAGATTTTAAACTTAACTCAACCTTACAAAATCGGCTTCTAAGGTGAGATTTGCATTCACTTGTAAATTATTGAAAAGTCTAATCTCCAGGTCGACGTGAGATTTTCAACATACCTCTCACGCCGAGACTCCTCAACTCGAGCGTGAAACTTATATGTAAGGGTGGTTCTGTAGCGGGTGGGTCGATAGACTCAATTACATTGTTGGAATAGACTCTAATACCATATAAAGAAGTGGACTTTAAGTATAACTCAACCTTATAAAACCACCGGCTTATAAGGTGAGGTTTGCACCCACTTATAAACTATTAAAAGGCCTTATCTATAGTCGATTTAGGATTTCCAACATTGTGACATATGTAAATGACGGTGGAAAGAATGCCACGAGATAATTGAAATCGTGTCACTATGCGACTATTTCAATAAACCACGAGATAATTAAAATTGTGTCATCGTTTAGCGATTTCAAGAGATAATGTAAAAGCTAAAATTGTGTCATCGTATGTGATGATTTCTATTCATCAGGAAAATCGCGTTGATGTCATACGATTTCTTCATTCAAAGATACGACTTACTCATTTGTATAGATAAAAGAAACTTACTTATTTTTGTAATATCGTGAAAAGAATTATATCATAACAAGGCAAAACCCTATCTCATTTCACATCTTGTTTAATTAAAAAAAAACTAAGGATGACAAAATATAGGTTGGAAATTCATTCTGACCTGCTTGTTGGCAGAAGGACAATCAGCCCTCACAAAAATTACAGTATAGTTTTGTTAGTTAGTCTCATATAATAATTAACTAATAAATATTACATATTATTGACAATAAAATTTAAATAACCTAAATAAACATAATATTTAACATCTACATCAAATAACCATATTAAAATCAACTCTATCTTTCATCAACGAAGAATCATAAAAAATAAATTATTACCTAAGCTACTAAAAACTATCCTAATTAATCATCATTTTTCTTGATCTTGAAAAACATTATTATTAAAAGCATTATTATTGTTATTCATTTTAATAACATTAAAATAATATACTCTTTTGTTATGGATAATCTTCTTACCTCTGTTCTGTATGAAATGAATTTAGAAAATTCAGTAGCTTAAAATACTCAATCCACCTCATTCTTTGTTTAGTAAAATGGTGAGTTGACCCGTATAGCCCGACCCGAATTCCCATAAGTAGAAAAACATAATTGTATCCCTATGCAACTCACACACTTGTATGTACTAATATTGTATTTCATTAACTCAATAACCTTAATATAAAATAAAGAATTCTCTTATGACGTATTTTTCAAATATCAAACAAAATACTAATTACTTCACTGATTATTTCTTGTACTAATAAGTAGACCTAGACTTAAAACGAATATTTTCCTTTGACTAAAATAAATAAATTAAGAAAACGGACAATAATAATAATAAAAAAAATTCAGGTTATAGTTTCACCGTCATACCAATAGTGGTATCCTAATAGAATTCATGAATACTGAATTGAAGTTTGATTTCCATTAGCTGAAATTCAAGTAAATGTGACTTTGAGCCCTTACTCATTTCCCACCTTAACCTAATTTCCTTCATGAAACCACAAACTGCAATTTGGATTTATACTTATTCAACAAGGGGGAATTGAAATTCCCAAGCAATCAATCGTTAGCAAAGACTACACAACCTTTCTCTCGATCTCTATTGGAAAATAAAGCTTAACGGATAATTGAAGAAGTGTGCATATCATTCCTCAATTCGATTGGTCAATAAATCATAAATGTTGAAAAAATAAAGTTGGAAGTTTTAAGTTTCAAATGGTTTAAAATTAAACGAAAACGAAAGGAACGTCAAAACAAAAACCATCCCCGTTAGCCCTTATCAACTCAAGTGGCTATTTTGTATACATTGAATCGTTGATGCGAATGAAATGAGATATTTTAAGTTGAATTATCAAAAGTCACACAATGCTTCCGTGGCCATTGATAATTTTACCCACCAAATTAGAATATCTCATCAAACCTTGAAACTCTACAATAGAAAATGTTTTTACTAACAGTGCACCCATATGAATCTGGTGCACCCTCCCGAATTTACTGTTATATTCTTATGAAAAATGATTTGTCAATTTAAAAAAAAAAATCAAATTAATACAAAAATAGAAAAAATAAACACTCGACTGAATAATATACTTGTAACAATAAGATTGGTTAGACTTTAAAATAGAACAGGATGTAATTTGAATTTGAAGATTGACCGCTCGTAATAATTAATAAAAATAGTTAAATTTGAAGATAGCATAAATTGTGTATGAATATAATAATTGTAAAAAAAGGTTAATTGAATACGTTGTTAATTATTTCTTCTTATTTCTTGGGAATGAACCTGAATTTTTGTATAATACTTTTTAATCTCGTAAATTGTGTATGAAATAACTGAAAAAAAGGTTAATTGAAAACGGACCTTAATTATGCGGTATGTTGTTAATTTCTTCTTCTTATTAGTTTGGGGATGAACCTGAATTTTTATATAGCATGGTATGATTATGTAATTTGTAGTACTTTCTGAAGCATAGTTTTTTACCTTTTTTTCAACCATGATTATATACTGCGTTAAGAAATGATTGATAATATTTTTAATATACCATGGTTCATTAGTAGAAAAACGGTTTTCAAACTCGGTTCTGAGAGTTCCTTAACGTTAGTTCTAAAATTGACGTTGACTAAGACAACGTTGAAAGTTTTTAAATATCATGTCGGTTACTCAACCGATGTCATATAGTCAACCACCTTGTCAGTTTAAACTAGGCACCGACATCAAAGATCCATTTTAAAACTAGTATATAGAATTGTTGAAGAGGCAACACTATGTCGTTTATTTGGCAAAAACTAAAGTGGTATTTGTTCAACATTTTAAAACTCAAATGGCATACCACATCGGTTGTGACCAAATAACCGACGTGGTGTTGCCTATTGTAATTATTTTACATGGAACACCACGTCGATTATGGTCAAAATCGACGTAGTGTATCATTTACCATGTCCGTTTTTGCCATAAACGACGTGGTGTATGTATTTTTTTCTTTAAATATATAAAACGAATTATCTATTAGCCCCCTGCATAATAGTTTTAGAATCCAGTCAGAATACATTTGAGAATTCAAATATCATATTACAATTGCAGTACAATACATATGTAATTAAATATTTATACTAATCTACATAAATGCAATGTTATATACACTTCTAATATACACTAATCTACAAACTACTTTTAAGTTGGAGAAAATATCTTGCCCATTCCCTTTGAAGTTCTTCTATTATTTGCTTATCCAATGGCTCTGGGTATTGAAAAACTTGAAATAAATGTACAACATATGTTATGAAACATGTACGTTAAACTTGAAAAACATTTGACATATCTACAAACTTAAGACATGTTCTTACCTACTCCCAAGATGATACCAACTCGTGTTATGGTTCTCATCAAGTGCATGATATAATATCCACATTCCTAGCTTCCTTGTTGCTTATTGCACTTTCATTAAAGTTGAATCCTCAAATAATTGAATGCTAATTTTAATAAACTTACTTTAGAATTAAATTTAGAATTAAATACCTTAAGATATATCTAATAGAGGTTTTGAGACGTGGATGTAGATATTATACAAAAAAAGTGATATATATTATTTAAAGTTAATTAAATGATACCTTTGTACTATTTGTTTCATATTTGATGTTGCCTTCCGATGCAACAAACAGAACCAAACAACTGTGTTGTTCGCGGGACACACAAGCATGAGCTCCCAATAATAAATCTATTAATCTAATATTCTCAACATTACTTAAGATCAAAATATAAAGATTTGAAACTTACGCATGGATAATAGGGGCAAAGTAAATTCTCTTTCTAGATTCAGAAATCCATCTTTGAATATAGTTCTGAGTCTCAATCTTTTTATTTTCAGACCTCTATATTTTGTGGCTCAAGGAATCCATAAATATCAGGATTCCCTGTTGTATAAACTAAATTATTTATGTACCTGCATTGTTAAAATCAATACTAGTAATAGTAGTTGATGAATAAGTCGAATTTTATAACATGTAAAAAGGTATACTTACATCATCCATAACTGAATTATTGTAATGTTGAACATCTGGTTACCTTGAATGAGTTCCAAGATTTCTTGCATAGATATATACAATAGGACACCGTCCACCTCAAAGATGGATGCATCCCAAGGAATTTGAAGAGGATTATTAAATAACTCGTAGCATACACGAGT
>Ga0099825_1007102_pt1 | contig 13741 bp, 15 predicted proteins | sample SiratroredBW_FD_76838 | JGI IMG/M metagenome (GOLD analysis project Ga0099825, IMG submission 76838) | Root nodule microbial communities of legume samples collected from California, USA - Siratro red BW | ecosystem: Host-associated > Plants > Roots > Nodule | place: USA: California | collected... | reverse complement strand
TAGGTGAGTGAATGAGTGTGGCACATGGACCTGGTCCAATGAGGGGACCCTGTTCTCAAACCCTAAACTCAATTAGCCCAGATTTATAAACCAACAACACTTCACACCACTTAAGTTAGGCAGATTCTATACAACAAACACAACCCAAAATTTGCAATAAATAAGAGTAGAGCCCAAAATGCTATGAGACAACAGCTTTAACTGGCCTTATCACAAAAGGAGGTTGTCACTGTCCCACAATTCCACTTGTACTCTCTCACTCCATTACTGGCCGCTTGCAGAATCTTTCTTGGAATCTCTTACCGCCGTTGTAGCCGTTTTTTTACCGATGGATTGGCCGGCGACGGGAGCTGGATTTGACATGCCGATCATCCACGATAGCGACCGTTATGATTTCGTTCAAAATATTGGGTCTGGGAATTTCGGTCTTGCTAGACTTATGAGGGATAAGCAAACGCAGGAGCTTGTGGCTGTCAAGTATATAGAACGTGGAGATAAGGTTTGTTGGAGCTCATAATTCCTTCATAAAAAAGTAGTCTATTGTATATTGATGCTGACTCGGGCTTTTCAACTTTTTTACTGCGGTTAACTTTTGCCGAGAGTTGTTTGGTTAATTTTGGTAACATGGTGGCTGAATATGGAAAATTTGGGATTGCTCAGTTTAATCAGTTAACAGGGCGCACTTTTTTTATTGGTTGTACTGTATAATAGTAGTGATTCAATTATCATTCATGGAGCAATTCAGTTTATATTTCTATTTTTATTTTCTAATTGTAGCTTTTTGCTATTGTCATTATCTCTTGATAAAAAGGAACATGACTTAATTGATGATATAGATAAGTTTGATTGATGAGTTTTTTGCCTTGATGATGAAATGATGGCCTAAAGTTTAAGTACATAAGTGGGGATATGGTGCATACGATTTGTCTGGCTTGCTTTTGGTTGTTCTGATAGCGCACTAGACAATATTTGAGTTTATGGAGTGAGATAGAAAATTTAAAATCATTCACGTGTGAACTTCTTTGCTTTCACCTAATAGTTTGAGCTTTAGGAGTAGTTGGTTCATGTTAGCATTGAAGCTTATATAATCATGTGGTCTGTAGTTCCGTTTTTATTACCCCATTTTTTCTAAATAAATGATAAATTTCAGCACAAGGTAAAATGGGCATCTTCAATGCCAAGGAGGGTTTATGCATGAGGTGTGTAGTCAATGTTGGATTGATTCAGGTGGTGAATCCAGGTCACGTGATTTAATTAAATTTAGGCTTCCACATTCACAAAAGAAATAGTGAAAAAATCAATTTATTTTTGGTGGCCTAAATTGCAGTTTTGATTCTAAAAATACTGTGAGATGATTTTAGCCTCTTTCCTTCAGGTTCTTGTTGATGAAGCGCTAGACTAATATTTTTCCTATCATGTATTGTGTTGTAGATTGATCAAAATGTTAAAAGAGAAATCATTAATCACAGGTCTCTAAGACATCCTAACATTATCGGGTTTAAGGAGGTTGGTATAATTATTATATTTCTATATTTTTATGCTCAGAGGAAGGAATAATCATATTTTTGAAAAATGTTCTATAAAATTCCACTCAGGTCATTTTAACACCTACCCATCTTGCCATTGTAATGGAATATGCATCTGGAGGAGAATTATTTGCCCGAATCTGCAAAGCAGGGCGTTTTACTGAGGATGAGGTTCTTTAACAATTTTGTTTACTTTTGCTATGCTTGTTCAGTCAGCAGAAATTTGTGCTAGTTATCTATTTTCAGTGTAAAAGTGAAGAAAATCGAAATTTGTAAGAAAAATGTGGAAAGAATTCAATAACTTCCTTTGAAATTTACAACTTTTCTTTTACACAGAGATAACAATAAAAATCTCGTAATAAAAAGAGATTAAAGTTTTTCTCTAGATGACCCTAGAAAAATGAGTTAAAGGCTCATTTATAGATGTACTCTTCTAATGTAAACCATCCATCAACTAGAGGTAGATAATTCTTCTTTCTCCACCGTCAAAGTTCTATGACTATAAGCTTGGTATGTTTCTCTCCTATCATTTTATTTATCCTCAAGTATGTGCCCTAGTAGTGAAGCAAAGAGGATGGAATGTCTTAAGTACCGTATGCATTAGCGGTTGGAAGCCTTATGTATGCCATGATCTGTACAAGGCCAAATATTGCTCAAGCAGTTGTGGTGGTAAGTCAATTTATGGCATATTTGGGTAAAGAGCATTATAATGTTGTTAAGAAGATCCTAAGATACATCAAAGGGACCTCGACTAATGCATTATGTTTTGGAGGATCAGAGCTCATTGTCAATGGATATGTTGATTCAGATTTTGAAGGTGATCTTGACGAATGAAAATCTACTGTAGGCTATGTGTTCACACTTGCAAGAGGAGCTGTGAGCTGATTATCTAAGTTACAGACTGTTGTAGCTCTATTTACTACAGAAGCTAAAGCTGGATATATGGTAGCTACACAAGTGTGTAAGGAAGCCATTTGGATCCAAAGGTAATTGGAGGAACTCGGACGCAAAAAGTAGAAATTATTGTGTATTATGACAGTTAGAGTGACTTGCATACTGCAAAGATTATTATAAGACAAAACACATTGGTGTTCAATACCACTTTGTTCGGGAAGTCATCGAACCTAAAGATAACCTAGCATATGTCATGACAAAGCCAATTAACACTAATAAGTTTGAATGGTGCAGATCCTTCTATGGCCTATCGGATACATGAGCAACATGAAATCTTGGGATTTTGAAAATTTACCATAATTAGCTTTAAGTGGGAGATTGTAAACTTTGTGCAGCTATTTTGGTGAAAAACTAAATAAGATGATAGGAGAGGAACACTCCTAGCTTATAGTAATAGAACTTTGATGGTGGAGAGAGAAGAGTTATCTACCTCTAATTGATGTATGGTTTATGTTTTAGAGGAGTGCATCTATAAATGATGAATCTTCTTAACTCATTTTTTAGAGGGTCATCTAGAGAGAAAGTTTAATCACCTTTTATTACGAGAGTTTTATTGTTATCTCCGCGTAAGAGAGAGAAGTTGTAAATTTCAAAGTTATTGAATTCTTTCCATATTTTTCTTAACAGTTTCCATCTTCTTCGCTTTTATATGTTAGATATATTATACGTGGAACCTAACAGTAACCTATTGTTATGCCACAGGCTCGTTTTTTCTTTCAACAACTCATATCTGGGGTCAGCTATTTGCATGCAATGGTAACTGATCTCTTTTTCACCCACTATTGGATATAAATTGTAGTTAACCTACATAGAATGTAGTATAGGCAATGTATCAATCTTTTGACTCTTGTCTGCTGAAGAAATATAAGCCATACACTCTTTTAAACACATTCTTTTCTATTGGTTGAAATTTAATTGAAATTACAGAAATTTGTGGGTATCACTTATTTAATTAACGTCTCCCATGATTCTGTATTTTTCAAAAATTTATCCAATAGTTAAGAGAAGAGGGAGCCCTGGCGCAATAATAAAAGTTGGGCCCTGGTGACTGATTGGTTATGGGTTCAAATATGGAATTAGCCTCTTTGCATACCCATGGTAAGGCTGCATATTATTATCCTCCATACCTTGCATGGTGAGGAGTCTTCTAACATTGGGTACGCTAGTTAACCAATAGTAAAGAGTGTTTTGTTAGCTCTCTTCATGTCTGATGCATTGGTTTTATGTATCATAATGTGTCTCCTCATGAAGGAAGTGTGCCACCGGGACCTGAAGTTGGAAAACACTTTGTTGGACGGAAGCCCCGCACTCCATTTGAAGATATGTGATTTTGGATATTCCAAGGTAAGCCTTTGTTTGTCACGTGCTTTTCCTGGTGTAAGCTCTGGCTCAGTAAGTTTAACTCTAAATGATGCATGTCACAAATTTAATTGCACCTTACAATATTCGCAAATTGCTTCCTCCATTAGTTTGTTCTTTAGTTTTCTTATGAAGCTATTTTGTTCTGCAGATACAGACTACTCTATTACTTGAGTAACTAAATCCTTAATATACTAAAAGGCTCTTTTAGTAACTTTTGTTATTGGAAAGGGGAAATTGTGCATGACTATTCATTGCGAATTTTGGATAATCTTAATTGTGCTTGATCCTTTCTTTATAATTTGGTGTATCCCAAGTTAAATGATGGAATGTTAGACCAGAATGTAGGTTTGAATTCAGAAAAGGCTCAGGTTTTGGAAATTTATGTTCATAAGAGGAAAACTAGTGAGGGAGAAAATTAGGAGAGTGATGATTTGGCAGTTTGGTTAGGGGTGTAGGGTGAACATGGGGAACTTGAGGAATGGTGGAAGTTAATTTTGCAGGTTTGTTTTGTTTTAGAGGGAGAATAACTCTTATTCTCTTAGGAGTTTATGCTCTGCAGGTTGTAAAGATCATAGGTTCCATTTTGTGGTTCTTAATAAAACTGGCTTACTAGTTTCTTAAGAATCCTTTCAATTGGTTCAACTTGTCGAATATTGGTGTGTGGAAGGCTGGCTCATGCATGTCCCAAAAGGTGGTGGATAAAGTAGAAGTGTTTGAAGCCAAAAATGGTGGAATTTAAGCAATCACTTCTTCAGGAGACAAGTAGGACTGTAAGATGTTGGACTAATGCCATATCATGAATTAGGTAGTGGAAGCAAAAGGGAGGGGAGACCACATCAATGATTATCATATGGTGGTATGAGATTGGGTTTCCCCTAATTGATGGTATGAACCCTGCTGTTGGGTCGTTCACTAGGGTGGAAAGTTATTTTGAAGTTCAAAATATTTCAGATGAAGTTAAAGTTAAGCTGGTTAAGCTATGGTCCTACCATCGACTTGCTTGTGAAGATCATTTGCTTGTCGAGACTGAAGCAAGGTGTTGATAGAGTGCTGGAGGTCACTGTTATAACAATCCATTTTGAAGAGATTTTAAATCTTCATCAAACGAGAAAGAATGAGGAGTATATAGGAGTATATTGTGAACTTTTGAGTTCTCCTCATCATAATTTTGATGATTAGCTGAAGCACTGTGTATTGTGAGTGGTCTTCGGCCAGAGTTGAGATGGTGAGTCTGAGATTTTAACCAACGCATCTGATCTAATATGGTGAAGCTTGCTCCTGATTTTTGGGTGAGGCTATGGGTACATTAGAAAATTTTGCCAGCTCTGCTTTCTGATTGTAGGGAGGTTTTTCTTGTGTTTATACGCAAAATTAAAAGGTAGTTTTCTATACAGAAAACTAGAGCTACCAAGTGCTCCAAGTTCGTAATATTTAGGGCATGGGCCAAATTTGAATTTCAGTTGATAATTGGCATTCCCTTTTCTGTGCTGTTCTGATCTTTGAACATTCTTGTATTTGTCTTTTGATGTTTCACAATTCACATACAAGGGAACATCTAGAAACCATGAAACGTTTCCTGATGTTTTTGAGGCATTTGATTTTTAGCTCACAGCAAACCTTTGTGGTGGTGTTAAGATAATTCATCTTGTATTTGGTCACCCTTTTTGTTTATCAATTGGATTTCTTTGTGTCTTGTGAGCACCTACACGTTCATTTTTTTTTTATCTAATTTGTATCTTCTCAAGTGTAGATCACCATTGTATTCTCTTTTATTTTAAATATCTGCTTTGCTCTATTTTCTACATATCTAATAGATTTTGTTATGGGGTAGTCTTCAATGCTGCATTCACAACCTAACTCAACTGTGGGAACCCCAGCGTATATTGCTCCAGAAGTATTGCTGAAGCAAGCGTATGATGGCAAGGTAGAGCTACTTTTAGTTTCAGTCGTCTGCTCCTTTTCTGTATTAATCTCATAATTTGATAGCAATAATTTGTGGGCTAGTGAGGTTTATTGATTTATCCTGGAATAAGGAGCTAAAGCATTTTTTAGTCTATCTGTCATAACATCAGTGGTAATTTTTTGCTTGGTGTCTAAGCAAAGATTGCTTCTTTTTTTGTTGTCATCTACATTTTGTGCATGTCTTGTTGGCACTAATTGAAGTTTTTAACTCTAGAGTAGTTAATTAAATCTCTACTTTTATTGATTATAAGAGAGCAGGAGATAATTGCCAGTCCTCTTGCATCTTCTTGTCCTAAAATGTTGAAAGGTCCATAGCTTATCAAGATTTCTTTGTTGATAGATTAATAAAAGAATAAACTTATAGTTTGTAATTAAATGACTAAATTAGTTGAGAATATTGCCACCGCACCTTTCACCCTCCACTCTTACCCTCTGTTTGATCTTTGTTTAAGTGTTTATTTTCTGAACCTATGCACGTAATCCAGTACTCAGTCAGTAACTGAGATCAGGAATGAATCATAGTAGTCAAAATAGTGTGTTATAACAAAGTGGCCTCAGGCCACTGTAGGATTAAAAAAGCATAGCAGTTGTCAGACACAATAGTGGCCAAAATAGTACATTATTGCGTGCTATAGCGCTACCATAATGATATAGGCTTAAAAACCCATTTTTACCCCTAAAATACTGTTTAGGATTTTTGGGTAATATTGTGATTTCTGTCCCATTTTTTGGCTTCAGGAACATAATATGATTTGAAGCCTCTTCGTTGACCGTTTCACAAAAGTTATTTTTAGGAGTCATGATTTCATTTGATTCTGAAGAAGTTAATGGTTTTTCTGTAGACATGGCTTACAATGCAACATTATGGTGCTTTCTAATTCATGTACCCAACCTCACCTAACGGGAAATGGCTTGGCTGCTATTGTTGTATGCATAGTCTTACTTTTAATGCGCAATGTTTATAATTAAGCACCTCTAGATAAGCATGTATCTTGAGTCCCACTGTGTGATGAAATGGGAATGAACTATGATCAAACATTTCAATTTTTAGTTTTACTAAAATGTATGCAGGCATTTTAATGGACTTTTTGAAATTCTCATGCCCTAAATATCAGATTGCGGATGTATGGTCATGTGGTGTAACCTTATATGTGATGCTAGTGGGATCATATCCTTTTGAGGATCCTGAAGATCCAAAGGATTTCTGGAAGACGATTGAGGTAGATTAGATATTTAAGATATTTGCATGTTTTCTTTACAAGCCTCTGGTTGCATGAGCACAGCCTTTTTTGGTTGGTTCCTTGCAGAGGGTTCTTGCTGTCCAGTATTCCATTCCCGATGATATACAAATATCTCCAGAGTGTGGCCACCTTATCTCAAAGATATTTGTTTCTGACCCTGCAGAGGTAATTTATATTTTCTAATAAAATCACCTACTTCTGCGAATATACAATTTGAGGTACACTACAATTCCTTAGGAGTTGTGCTATGGAGGCATTTTTATATACCACCCTACTAGCCTCCCACTTGAAAGTGTTAGAATTTTTTCCCTTTTTTCAGCTGAAGCACTATATATTAGCTGGATTTTTTAAAGAGAACCTTCGTGTATGGCATCTGCCTTAACACACACGCACACGCATAATAACTGATCCACTTAGGTTTTATATCTACCATCAAATAGGAATGTCTACTAGTTTGACATATCTTAATATTGTAGGCCCTACGCGGCTTAGATTGTAAATCTAGCATTGATAAGAAGATTGTAGGCACCACCACATTCAGTAGTATAAAATAAGAAATTGTGATCATACAGCAGGGAAAATTGCTGATTGAATATTATAAATCAAACCTCTTTATTGTATAAGTTGGGAATTAACTTCCTCTTTATTTGAACATTATGCCTTTGTACATTAATTTTTACAGAGAATCACTATTCCGGAAATATTGAAAAATGAATGGTTTCTGAAGAATCTCCCTCCTTACTTGATGGATGAAAATATCATGGATAAGCAATTTGTAGAGTCGGATCAGCCCATGCAGAGCAATGATACAATTATGCAGATAATTTCAGAAGCTACTGTACCAGCTGCAGGGACCTATTCTTTAGACCAGTTTATGGCTGATAACATAATAGATGATGACATGGATGAATCAGACTCTGACTTCGAGCAAGATGTAGAAAGCAGTGGGGAGATAGTGTATGCCATGTAATTTAATCATCGTCTTCATTTAAGAGACAGTATAATTAAAGGACGGCATCTCAATATTCAACTTGATGGCCTTCTCAGCATCAAGGGAATAGAAATGCGTCGAGACCATATTTCCTGTAGATTGGATGACACCCGAAGTCCATCATGTTCACTTATATGTTGTATGATTCTTGGAACTGCCGAGGGGAGGACATGTTTCTTACACTCTAGAACCGTTGGTGGCCAAGAAACGATAATCACCTACCTTCCCTCTTTTCTAGTACTTGGTTTATATCATATGTATGTATTCATTAGCCTTTTTATTGTATCCTGTAGTTATTATATTGGTGTAAGGATTCTGTTTGCATACACATGCTATGTACACATAACCTAGGAGTTACTTGTGTTTATCCTGTTATCTAAGCACATCTCATTCCTGTTGGTGCATTATTGTACCTCTTGTCGTTTTCTATGCCGCAATATTGCAATGCAATGCAACTTGAAAGGACGTCACAAATACAACTCCCTGACGATTGTACAGTAGTTTACTAGAATGGGGTGGACTGCCTTGAAATTTTATTTATTAATGTGATTCGTTTCGTGGTCTGTGCAGTATATATTTCGATCCATCTATTCCTTAAATTGCCTTATTTTCAGAATAATATTTATGTGCATGATAAAATGTCATTATTCTAGCTTTTGCTTCTGGCGTGGAATAATTTCGAGTATAGTTATATAACCAATTTAATTAAGCATATATTCAATAGGATTTTATAATTACAAAGAATCATATTACTTTAATAAATTTAAATAAACTACTTAAATGTTTCCCTAGTCTATTTTCATTATTAAGTTCATGTAAGGTTTAATTGTGAGGATATGTTTGAAAAGTTTCCAATGAAAACGGTAAGTATATTCAGGAACAGTAATACATCTCCTTTCAAATACGGTGCATATATTAATTAGCTTTACAACATAAACATGGAATGCTTTGCCCCATATTAGTCGAACACCTGCAAAGGCAATAGCAAATTCAATTCATCTACCAATATTACGTAACTGGAGGACTAGCGAAGCGAAGTTGCAATGGAAGAACCGACTCAAACTCCTACTTTTCCACTGCAGTAACATGGTTCCAAATTCAAACATGATTCCTAGCCTGTCAAAATTTCAGAAAACAAGTCTTAGGAATGAACTCCAGGAAGCCAATTTAAGTTAACCTCCACTATAGATATCTCTATCTTCAAATTGGGAATGGTAGGGAAATTTTCCCATAAGGAAGCTATTTCTTCATCGCAGATCACGTGTATTTTATGCTTTAAATTTCCAAAATTAACGACCGAGTATGGCAGTTCTCTCAGTTTTGAGCAACCCTTCAAGTAGAGCTTCTCGAGCTTCAACTCACCAATGTCATCTGGTAATTTGGTAAGATTTAAACAGTCTGAGATGTCAAGACAGCTAAGTTTGTTGAGCCCTTTAACCGAATCTGGCAACTCTACCAAATCAGAGCAGGAACATAGCCTTAGAACTTCCAAATTCTCCAGCTTTGAAATATCTTGTGGCAGTACAGAAAGCCTGTGACAGTTTGTAATACTAAGCTTTTTCAACGGGGTGATGTTACAAAGCCCATCAGGCAATTTAACCAGATCTTTGCAATAATCAATGCTCATCTCCACAAGATTTGGCATTGCATCAGAGATTCGGATAGAATCTCTTTCAAAAGCCTGCCATGTATTACACATATGAAGGGACAATTTTCGCAGATTCTTCAACATGCACAGGGAAGGGATTGAAACCCTTTCCAATCTGATTCTTTTCAAGTTAGCTAAAGAACTAAGTCGCTCAAACTTGTTTAGTTCAGAACGATGGAAACCATAATTTGTGACAATCAGAACTTTAAGTTTATGCATCTTCTCTGTGAACTCTGGCAATGAGTACTTGCTAGAGTGGAGATTTAAAACCAGAACCTCAGCTTCGTCAGGTTGCATGTCACACCAATCCGAATTGAACGTTTCATCTGCAAAAGCATCATGTTTGACATTAACAGTGGAAGATTAAGTATGACACAGCGCAATAGTACTTCTTATCAGTTCATATATTTTCAAAACAATTAAGATTTTTTTTTCTCCGAAAATTTGTCACTTCATACAACTAAGAATGAATTAGTTACCCTTTTGCTACCTTTATTCTTATCTCCTGATATCTCAATTAGGTAGAGTGATAACAATAACATGGCCAAATGAACTTAAGTTCCTTCTCAAGTCAAGATAAACAATTGTTATGAAACTTGGAGTAGCATGTAGCATTTATCATATATATATGTGCATTCCCTAGGGACAGAGAGAGACATACCAGTTGAAATAGACAATATGCGGGCAGCAACCTTTAGTTGTTTCTGTCTATACAACATTCCCAGGATGTATGAGAACGAACGGCCAATGATTCCTAGCTGATTCAGTCCTACCCACCATTCAGGACGATTATCTCCATTTAACTCAATCATCACTCTTTCTCTCTTTTCAAATGGTTCCTCTCTGCTCTGACATATTGCTAGCTCTCTAAGGAGGTCATGCACCAAAACAAAGTGGTTATTGTAGTACATGTCTGTATCCTTTGCAACTTTCCTGGACAACAAGGGAAGAACAAAAGATCCAACAAGATCAACAAAAAAAGTTACATATAAACATGTTCCATCTTTAATTTCAAGATATAGATTTATCCCAAAAATATCTTATGCATGCACTAAGGTGATCAACTATGCTGAAACCATAACATTTTCAACTCGTGTAATGAGAAAGGAAAAAACTCTTCTATAAATTCCTATTTTTACTTTATTTTTCTAGCCTAAAATATGTCTACTAAATAAACTTTAAAAAAAAAAAACACTTCAAAACATTTTTGATAAAGAAAAAGAAAATAATCAAACTGTAAATCAACTAAACAAACACAGCTCAAATTTAAAATTTATCTCACTAAATTAAATGATTTGAGTTGCTTCATGTTTTCCACCAGTGAAACCTAGGTTATTAGCTTGATTGATTCATATACATTTCTTTTTCAAGCCACATATGTAAGATGTTTTGAGCGGCTATAATTTAAGCATTAGATGACCAACAGGGAGAAGGGTGGAGATGACATGTACCTTGTAACTATGACATTAATCAAATTCCTGGTGGCTAAATCGTGGACAATGGACATTGCATTGCTACCATCTTCATTAAGGTTATACAGTTCTGCCCACATATCAATGAGGGCAGCAACAGGGATCCTTTGGTCTTCAGGAAATAGCCCCAGATCCATGAAACACTCCTTTTCATTGATGGAAAACTTATTCTCCAATATATCTAAACTTTGTTGAAGACGAAAAAGCAAATCTGGATTGCTAGCCTCCAGAATGGATTGACTTTGTAAACGCTCCTTCATATTTTGCCACACCTCAAAAGGCTGCTTACAGAGTGATCCAGCAGTCACCTTAAGGGCCAATGGTGAACCTTTACAACCTCTCACTATCTGCATTTCAGTGCAACATAGTAAAATCAGTAAATAAAATAAAAGTTTGTTCAACATATTTTTTTGTGTTCATCTCTCTCATAGTCATAACGATATAGAGAGATAGACACAAGAAATGATGTTGCATAAATTGTTGCAAGTGTATCACAGTAATTATGTGTAGTGTGAGTGATTTTGGAAAAGTAGAAGCACCACCTCGTGGACAAGATTTTCATCAGGTATGTACGAGCTTTTGTCATTCAGCTGTGCAAAGTGACAGAAAAGGGATACTGCATGGACATGTTCAAGTTTATCCAACTGGCATGAGGTGCCAAATCTTGGAAATGCAACCCTTGAAGTAACCAAAATCTTGTAATCAGGTATTTGAATTTTAAACTTCTCGATCAGGGCTTCTGAGCTAGGCCAAACATCATCCAACACCAACAATATTGGATTTTTCCCAACAACCCTCAGCAGAACTCCCAGTCGATTTACTGCATCTTCATCGGTTTGAAACTTAGGCACCCGACAACCACAGTGTTCAAACAGTGTCTCTACAATGGTCTTCAAGTTAGGCGTTTTTGATACGGTGACAAAGAAGATGTTTCCCCTGAACTTGTCTGTTCAAAACAAAATAGCTCTTTAAACCATCTGAGATACTATTCCACAATGCATGTCATGCATATACGAGCTAGTGATTTCTCACAACATCGAATATTGAAAGGAAACATAACCAAAACCACAAATTAAAGCCTTATATTCAAGGTCATATTCTATTAGTCTTCTTTCAATATTTTTTCTAGCCATTCAAACACAATCCTATGATGGGGCACGAGAAGAAGAGAGGGAAGAGAGTTAGTTACCTTTGACTTGAGGGTCCCAACATATCTTCTTAGCCAGTGTGCTTTTCCCCGACCCTCCCAAACCAGTCAAGACAAGAACGGACACACCATCCTTGAGCAAGTCAATCCTCAGCTTGCTCAAAGGCACATCCATTCCCATACACGCAGGTTCTTGGGGAGCCCCACACAGACCCATCAACTGGTACCCCTGCTGATGCCCCAAATCCCCAGTTAGCAGAATCTCCAGAACCTTCCTCATGTTGACCACCACCTCCATCAAGTCCCTCTTGTTCTGCGCCGACACGTTCACCGATAAGTGCCTCTTCAGAGCCTCGTCCTTGCTCCTAAGCTTGCTCTGGTAATAAGGGAACGACAGCACTCTCCACCGACCCAATTTCGAGCACTTCCGTACAAGCTCTTCACCAGCTCGCATGTGACTCTCCAACTGCTCTATCTCCTCTATGGGCCGATCCAACATCATGTTGTAGTTCTTCATCTCCTCCACCTGAGGAGCCAAAGATTTTAAGGTTTCTATGTTGCTCTCCAGTGTGGGTTTGAAGGCTAGACCTTTGTTTATGGTTGCAATAGTCCCTTTTAACAACTCTCCCATCACTGCTCCCACAGCACCTCCACTGAACAGATCTGCCATAACTAACAACACCCAGATGACAAAAATCCAAACTTTCTCCCTGAATTCGAAGTCAAGCACCAACCGATGCAACTGTCGTTGTGTGGGATGAAAACAAGAACGATCGCGAGGTGTCTCGGGCAATAAAAACAAACCAAGTTTTAAGGAAGTGTAAGAAAGGTGATATCGATCACCAATTTCGGTGTCTATATGTACACTTTTGCTGAGCTTCGCGGTCTTTGCCGAGCAATTTACAGGAAAGGAAAGGGCTTTCGTATTCGAATAACTAACGTTAAGGAATAAACTATAAATATGAAGCATAACATAAATAAATAACCGCTTATGTCAGTTGTTCACTAAAAAACTTATTAGATATATAAGAGTGTGTGTCTCAAATGAAATTCGAAATTTAGTAACTAATTTGCTTTCTAATCCACTAATTTCTTTCACTTTTGCAATAATTAAAATTAATTCGAATCACTATGAAACCGCTAAATAAATAGAATCTTGCTTGAAATCCAAGTGAAGTGACTAAAAGCACCTTTTCCAGTTAAAAAAAGGACAGGGTATTGCGACTTCGCCTCATAAATTACATAACTGCTAACTAAATTTTGTGATGTGTTCAGGTGTACAATCCTATGATAAATTTAGCCATTTTTCAATGTTAATGTAAATTAAAATTTGTTTCCCAAAAATGGAGACTACTGTTGATAATGAATTACTAAAACAAACTAAAACAAAAATGTAGTAAGTGAAAGAGTTCTATTTACAACTGATGCAGTTTAAAAC
>Ga0099825_1007100_pt1 | contig 13744 bp, 9 predicted proteins | sample SiratroredBW_FD_76838 | JGI IMG/M metagenome (GOLD analysis project Ga0099825, IMG submission 76838) | Root nodule microbial communities of legume samples collected from California, USA - Siratro red BW | ecosystem: Host-associated > Plants > Roots > Nodule | place: USA: California | collected... | reverse complement strand
TTTACTTCTTTAAGCATCCTTTTTGTAATATTGGGTTTTGGTTTTTTTTCACTATGTTGTTTTTTTGTTTTAGCTTTGGGTTTTTTTTTTTTTTTTTTTTCTTTCTTTCTGAGATGGGTCTGTTGGTGCACACACTGTTTGGCCATTGTTCCATTTTGGGGCACCTATTTCTTGGAATGGCTTTCTTGGTGTGCTTTGCTTTAATTCCTCTTTCTCTCTTCCGATGAAAGCTTCTAGCTTGTGATGGGGTTCGGATTTCTAGGCTTTTAATGCACGTGGAGATTCTGGATTCTCTTTTGTACACTTCATGGCGAGTCGCTAGTTTCCTTTGGTTTTTCTTCTGTTGGGTTCACTTTGTATATATCAGTTGAAGATTCGCTATGGCTTTGGCTTTAAGGGGGTTGCAGTCCCAATATTTGATTTAGTGCCAAAGGGGTGTTGATGTTTTGTGTGAAAATGTATAATCGATAACTCTTGGATACCATATTATACTTGAGAGCTTATATTTTATGTCTTCACATGGTAAATTTCTGTAGATGGACTGGCTTTTACAAGCAAAGAACTTGCCTAATGATCTATTTCCCTTAGTTTGTGTTTTGCATGTCTGCTGTTTTTTTCTTACATTTTGAAAAAACTTATGTTGTTTGTATTATGTACATGAAATAGTATTTTTTCACTTGTTTGTGATGAAGTTTACTTTGTGTGAACCATTTTCTTCTGCTGTATAAGCCTATGCGCAGACCTGTACAAAATGTGTTCTCTGAACTGTTTTCTCCACCTATGTTTAAGCTGGTTTGTTAATTGAAAAGTCTTTGTAGTTTGAGTGTAACAGGGAATGGCGTTTTGATTTGAATAAGTGGATCTGGGTCTTTCATTCTCGAAGTTTATTGAAGATACGTTTGGTGTGATGTAGGAGAATTGACAGATGAATCGGAACCGATTGGACTTAAGAGCTCATCATTCTGGGTCCACACAATCAGAGGAGTCCGCTCTGGACCTGGAAAGGAGCTACTATGATCATCTTAACCCTTCACACTTGCAACCTTTTGCTGGAGGTGCTCAGCATTCTGAGAGCAGCGCTGCCTACTTTTCATGGCCTACATTGAGTCGCTGGAATGATGCAGCGGAAGATAGAGCCAACTATTTTGGGAACCTTCAAAAGGGTGTGCTGCCTGAAACTTTGGGTCGATTGCCAACAGGGCAGCAAGCTACTACCTTGCTTGAATTGATGACTATCAGGGCATTTCATAGCAAGATCTTACTCCGGTTCAGTCTTGGCACTGCAATTGGATTTCGAATTAGAGGAGGTGTTTTGACTGATATTCCTGCTATTCTTGTCTTCGTTGCTCATAAAGTTCACAGGCAATGGCTCAACCATGTTCAGTGCCTTCCTGCTGCCCTTGAGGTGGGGAATTTTGGTTCTTCTGGCTATGTTGCAGGTTTCTACGTGGCTTTAGTGGATCTCCTCACACTTTTCAATCAAATTGATTATTTACTTTTGTTGTTTCTATTTTGGTTGCCTTTGTATTTTACAGATGGGTAACATATTGCCACTATGGTTTTTTGCATTTATAAATGAAAAAAAAAGAATAAACTACCGTAGAATGCTAGATATAGGAAATTTTTTAAATGTTGGCTTGCTAAAACTTTTAACTGTTCAGGATTATGTTGCAAATAAACAATGATTTAACATAAGAAACAGGTGCAGGTTATTCAGGAATTTTTGGGACACAATGGATGATTTGTTAAGGCTAAAAGCAGAATAGCTTTCCACATGCTGATAAGGCACTAATTAGTCGATATCCTTTAGTTATCTTTTGCCTACAATGGTCTCTTCTCAGAAAATAATTAAGAAATTTCTAGAATAAAAAAAAGTGAGTTTGTCTCAGATTGTTTGTGTATGAAAATCTGTGTTGCATTGACATAAAGTTTTTCTACATGTTTTAGGTATCAAATGCTGATAGAATATAATCTATCAAACTACAATGTGTTCTTTCTTTTTAGTTTTTTGGCATTTTATTTAAACTTATTTTATGGATGAGCAGGAAGCATACACATTTCTTTTTGGTGATAACCTAACTCATTAGAAAATGTATTTTCCTCCAAAGTTACCATCTTAAATAAAAAATGGAACTGTTGCACCATTATTTAAGATCTAAAGTTTGTTGTAATTTTCAATGAGGCTTTTCTATTTAGTGATGCTGAAGTCATTTCTTAATTTTCCAAACAGGGACCAGGAGGTGTTTGGTGTGATGTGGATGTTGTGGAGTTCTCCTATTATGGTGCACCTGCACAAACCAGTAAAGAACAATTATATACGGAGCTTGCTGATGGCTTAAGAGGAAGTGATTCATGTGTTGGCTCAGGTTCTCAGGTAGTTCTGCTTTGAAGAATCAATTTCCTCTGTATTACATTTTTCTGTGTACTGAATGCAAGTACAAGGAAAATAGTGTTTCTCAATTTGATACTGGAGGAGAGATATATCATCTTGTTGTCATAGTCTCTATCCTTTTATTTTTATTGAATCCATAACACATTTGATATTAGCACTTTTTCCTTTTCCAAATAGATTAGATTATAATGGTACCAGTTAATATAACTGTTATTTCACAAAAAAAAAAAATGAGATTTCCTCTTGGTTCAAATCATGAGATGGCGATAAATTTATTTTGTTATATTATATGTGTTGTAGATTTTATTTTATGTTTCTACCCATTCATTGGTCTATGATGGGAAATTCTCGAGGAAGTGATAAGAGGCAGAGTTGTTGATATTAATGGTAAAAGATAGGGGTTCCAGTAATAAGTATTTGTGGCTTGTAACCTGTAAATTTGTCTTAAAATTACTGATGGGATTACCGAATTGACGATTTTCATTTTGGATTCAAAATGAAAGTCTTTCTTCATTTTTTCTTATCAATTTAGGTTGAGGTGTTTTCTTGCTCCTAGCTTTTCGTTGTGGTTGTATGCACCTGTATTCTCAAGTCACCTAAATTGAAGTTACAAATTTCATGTTTTTAATGGACTGAGATAATAGTTTTCCATGACAGAAATACATTTCTTTAGATACATTTCGAAGTATGAAATGGTGGCCAAAGTGGTCAAGCAGTCATAGTTGCAAACAAATAATTCTCTATTTAAGGCATTGATGGTTATGCTATGGCAGCTTCATTCTTTTACTAGATAAACAAATGATGTCTATACGAAACTCATTTTCATTTGTTCTTGTACTTTTAAATTGTTCAGATACTGCTTTGCTTAGATTTGTTCTTATTTTTATTTTTTTTCCAAATGTTGATTTCATCTCCTTGTTACCTAACCTTGACCTTGATCTAATGCTGGCATCTATCTGAAGTCTTGGTAATTATTTCCCCTTTTTTCCTTTACAATTTCTTCCTTCTAAGGTCGCAAGCCAAGAGACATATGGAACCTTGGGTGCTATTGTCAGAAGCCGAACAGGAAATCGAGAAGTTGGCTTTCTAACTAATCGTCATGTGGCTGTTGATTTAGACTATCCAAACCAGAAGATGTTTCATCCATTACCACCCAGCCTCGGACCTGGTGTATATCTTGGTGCAGTTGAGAGGGCAACATCATTTATTACTGACGATCTTTGGTATGGAATTTTTGCAGGAACGAACCCAGGTAATGTGGTTCTAAGTTGGAGATTATCATGAATATTTTACCTGTGGTGTGCTGAAGTTCTCAGTCAAGCTATTTGTCAATCTTAAAATTTGGGGTCAAATAAATAGGGACAAAACTTTTGTCCTATTGCCTACATAATCAAGTTGAGTTTCTTTAAGTAAAATAAGATTTTTCTCTTGACAGTGTTTTGATTTTAGTAGAAACTACTAACTAGGGAAAAAGAGGCACTTTGCTCCTCTCTGTATCCTTTAAAAAATAAATGAAAACAAAAAGAGCAATCATGGAGGGTGGGTGGTTTGTGGTGTGCTGCTGGAGGGTATGAATGATTTGGGGAGTGTAATTATCGGAGAAGTCACAAAAGACAAAATAAAAAATATGATTGTGGGAGACAAATAATTGTTCAGGGTAATAGTTATAAGGTAAAATAGAGTATACATAATGTGTACACTAAAACTTTATATCTCGTTTCTATATAGTTATAGATACAAAAGAGTACCTTACAGTGGAAAGCTACATCTTAGTTTCCTAAGGGAATGACTTGTGTTCAGAATTTGAAAGGCCTAGACCAAGATTTTAACAATTATGGTTTCACAGTTGGAGGTCTTTCTGTTTAGAGAATTATCTTGAAAAGGGAAATCTGTTACAGTGGAAGGAAAATATAATGTTTGGAATTTTTCTGCCAATTATTTCTTTGAGGCATTATATTGTTTAGCTTGACGGGAAAAAATTGTGCCGAATAATCTGTTGTGTTCTCCCTGCACTTTCTCCACAGTAACGACTACACTGGTCTATTGTTTAGGTTGTGCTTGAGATGGGAACCCTATAATGTAATTTTGGTTTCACTTTCATCTCAACATTACATTATACGCTAAATCTAATTCTTTCACCTTACCTAAACCCTATAATTGTTTCACTTTAGTAGTGATTTAAGTTCTTATAATGACATAAAAGGGTATGTTTGAGAATCTTTCGAATTCCTAAGTTGCATGTGAAATTCATGGTATTCTCATTTTGATTTTGTTGGTTATGATTCTGGCTTAGAATTCTGTTGGATCCTGACCCTTGATTACTGCACATGCACATTACAATTTTTTATTCTTGCAGAAACATTTGTGCGAGCTGATGGGGCCTTTATCCCATTTGCAGAAGATTTTAATATGAACAATGTAATTACAACTGTAAAGGGTGTAGGTGAGATTGGTGATGTAAACATCATAGACTTGCAGTCTCCAATCAACAGTCTCATTGGAAGACAAGTGGTTAAAGTCGGAAGAAGTTCTGGTTTGACTACAGGGACTATAATGGCCTATGCCCTAGAGTACAATGATGAGAAAGGGATTTGTTTTCTCACTGATTTTCTTGTTGTTGGTGAGAACCAGCAGACATTTGACCTTGAAGGTGACAGTGGCAGCCTCATTCTCTTGACTGGACAAAATGGGGAGAAGCCGCGCCCTGTTGGCATTATCTGGGGTGGGACAGCTAATAGGGGTCGTTTGAAACTAAAAGTTGGTCAACCTCCAGAAAATTGGACAAGTGGAGTTGATCTTGGTCGACTTCTTGATCTCCTTGAACTTGATCTCATTACTTCAAATGAAGCACTCCAAGGTTTGTAACATTCAGTTAATAATTCAGTTCCCTCAATAAAGGCTGCAGTTTTCGGTGTTTCATTGATTCACAATTGTTTGAAACTTTATGGTTTAGGCAAGGAAAATGGAGAAGAGAAAAAAAGGCTAGCTATTTTTAAGATTAAGATGTTACGTATAGTTGATACATTAACCTAATGCACCTATTTATACTATTAATTAGGTCATGCACTAGACTACTAGCACTTCTAGTACAATCCTTCATATTACTATCGAGTAAAAACTACTAATATATTTTCTAATACCTCCTCTCCAGCCTAAGCTGATTACAGGTACCAAACCCATTAATAAAAACCAAGAGCATTGCAGACTTCTAAACCAATTGAACTGATCTTAAAAGAAATTTGGAACTAGTACTCAACTGATGTAGCTCAGCAATCTGCACACGCTGTTGGATCAGAGAGGCGCTGAGCAAATTGTTGATTGTATTTCTGAATTGTATAGATTTGGGCAATGCTATTTATACATCATCCTAGACCCTACTATTCTTTTAGGCCTTTCAACTAGTCAACTTGCAACTTTTGCTTTGTCAGCAAAACACTCAATTTACTACCAAAAACAGGAAAGTGACAAAAAATTTACAAAATAAGCACTAGGATGACTAGTCTTGGATTTGGTTTAGGCTTAATTCAACCACAAAAGCTAGTACATGAGATGAGGATTACTCAAGCCTTTGTAAGCTCCCCTTTAGCCGTATATATAGTTGATATGTGATCTCAACTGCTTCTATATCAACCTTTTGCATCAGAACCTCGGCCATATCCTTAGAAGGTGGCTCCTTTCTTCTCCTTGGGGCACCCCAAGCAAAAGACATGAGTTTAAAGAGTCTGTTCATATTTTCTCATCATCTCTCAGGATTTGTTACCAAATTTCTTTTTTCCCTCATTAGTTAGGATCATGATTAGAATAATTTGTTCAATCACTACTCCACTTCTGAGTTCCCTAATAAGTTGTATTTTAACTCCATTATTCTTTTTCTTCTTTCAAATTAATGTTCCCCTGTTGTGTCATTTTATGGCTTGAAGTTTGTCCGAGTTTTGATCTCCGCCATCATGCAATTTACCAGCATGTTTCAAGTAGCTTGACGAGTTTCGTATCCTTGGCTAATAGAACTCCCATTTGAAATAGATGGAAGCAGTAAGCACATTACAAAACTACAACATTCTCTTGCTGTCTCAGAGTAGAGAAATTTCTAGAGATTAAATAACATGACTTTCCCATAACACCACTGCACCAGTACACTTGAATTTGAATGATAAAAACCAGTGAGTATGTACTCGGCTGATGAATGTTTTGTGTATGTATAAAAGATGAGTATGAGCATATCTCGAATAGGGAGGCTATAGCCTATGTTCCTTAGCCTAAAGCGAGGTACACCCAAAAACAGCTTTACGTAAGCCATACACTACAATAACAATCATAATTTAAAATCTCCTCATGCTGGAGCATATAATTGTATACATCAAGCTTGAAACATAAATTGAATTCTAGGCCCTCTCAAGGACAAGTTCACAAGTGGCCAGAGCCATATTCAGTTTCTGTACTGGATGGGCGACTACATTTTGTTTCATGCTCTTCTAGATTATTCCCTCGAATGAATACACTATTCTGTGGTGGATCTTCTGTTAATGGAACAACCAACCCAATCTGCATTACAATACCCTATAATTTTAGTATTTCCTTTGTCCTCATACAACAATCCCTGTTCTGGAGTCTTTTTGAGATATTTGAGAATGAGAATTACATTTCACCGATCATTGTGAAGATTTTACATGAATTGACTAATAACTCTCAACATAAGAAATATCAAGTCTTGTAATATCGAGAGAAATATGAGTGTTCCCACCAACCTCCTATATCTTTCTGGATATGAAAAAGTTTTGCCTTGGTTTACCATTAACTTTTGATTTGGATCCATGGGACTATTAATAGGCTTGCAATTTGTCAACCCTGTCTCCTCTAGAATGTCAAGGGTGTATTTTCTTTGTGAAATAACACCTCTGTTTAAGCCACTTCGATACTCAGAAAGTATTTCAGAAAATGAAGATCTTTAGTTTGAAGATGGCTGAATAAGTACTCTTTTAGTTGAGAGATCCTAATGGTATCATTTCGTGTAATAACTATATCATCAACATAGATCATTAGATCAACACACTTCCTAGGAAAAGAATGACAATAGAAAATTGAATGATCTGTCTCATTTGGTTTCAATCCAAAAGCTTGCATAGCAATTCATTAAACCAAGCTCGGGGTGATTGTTTCAGGGTTTAAAGAGAGCGACACAATTTGCACACTAGACTAGACTCCCTCTGAGTAACAAATCTAGGAGGTTGCTCCATGTAAATTTCCTCTTCAAGATTACCATGAGGGAAACCATTTTTAATCGAGTTCCTTAAGAGTAGTTTTAGGAGCAATGGTGGTAGACAAAGAAAAATCGAAAGAAGAATATGATGAAGACAAATGATGATAACTCAAAATTATGACTATGATATGGATTACGAGTAAATCAAATACCTTTCCTAAGAGCAATGGGCCAATCTGAAGTGGAGTAATGTGAAAGAGTTGATGGAGAAGGATCTATGGCATGGGAAGCTGTTGGAGGAGGATCTAAATCATGAGAGATTTCGGGAAGAGTGGGAGGAGGTCTCTCCTCTATCATGGTATGTAAGGAAAGGTGGAGTAATGTCAGACTGGTTTCATTAGGGTTGGAGGCAGAAGAAGCCAACATCATTAGCGGACCAAAGTTTGGAATAGGGAGAACCTCTTGAATGGACACAAGAACTTCCATGGAAGATGAGAAAAAAAGGGTGTTTTCTTAAAAAAATGTAATATCAGCTGATATATAGTATCTTTTGGTAGTTGAAGAGTAGCATTTGTATCTCTTTTGACGGCAAAAATATCCTAAAAAACACATTTAATAGCTTTTGTAGAGAGTTTGTCTAAACTTAGATACATATTATGAACAAAACAGGTACAACCAAACTTAGGAAACATGTGTGCTTGGTGAGGGCCTGAGGAAGATCAGCACGTGGCAGAGCTTTTGGTCATGCAACCACCGGGGTTGGGTTGCGCTCCTCGAGCTAGTGATCATATTTAGTGGCTGATTGCACGATGATTCAACTGAATGATACAAATGTTCAATGATTGTAATTGAAAGTAATCATTTTTTTCCTTTATGTATTACCTTCTTTCGTTGGTTAATTATTTTAGCCTATAAAACTTTTTGTCAGTTTTTTATACTGTGACAAGATGAGGACCTATCTATGTTGTGTATCCTTCCAATTTTAATATAATGGCTTATTTCTTTTTGAATTTTTCTTATTTCCTTTAATATTAGTTTTTAGAAAATAAAAATATTTATGTGATAAAGAAGGCCCATTGGTCATTTTAGGTTTGTTGACCTAGTTAGACTTATTCACTTGTTTGTACGTCATTCCATAAACAGGTTTTCAAGGAAGATCAGATTTTTAAACTGGCCAGACTGAGGCTTAGAGAGAAATACATGTAATAGATAAATAGGTCAGACTCAGGTTTAATAATAATGATGATGCAGGCCATGTTTTGCCCTGCCAAAGCCTGACCTGTTTAGACTCCATTTGGCGTCCTCATCCTAGATGTACCATTGGTTTGTTGGTTTCTGAGCTCAGGGCTCCCTGTTGTTATTTTCTTTTGCCAATGTTTGGTGTACTTTCTCTCTACTCAAATCTTCCCTCTTTGGTATTGGACACTATGAGAGAAATCAGTCGATCTCATGGCTTTCCTAGAGACATTAACTTGGTCCCTCAACTTCTCTAGAGTTATTTGTTGGCCATGCGGCTTTCCCAGATAAATCAGCTTGAACCTGCTAGTTTCCCAGGACCCTGCGGCTTGCGAACAATTTTATTCATCATGGTCATTGAGTATTTCTTTAGTCAATTTCTATTCAATTATGGTTCAAGGGTCCTTACGTGGCAATATTTTATCCAAAATATTCCTATCGTCCTTGAGTGCCTGATATCTCTCCCCAAACCAACTCTTTCACTCTAGAACTGAATGCCATTTCTTCCCCTATCTATTTGTAGCTTACTGTGTCCATTCTATTAAAAGTGTAACCAACAATTATTGAATGTGATTTCTTCAGTTAACAGAATCATTGGACTTACGAAACAGTATTCTCACTTAACATCCACCTCTACCAATGGATATGTGATTAGCAATGACCCTTTTTTAAACTGTTCATCCCCATGAGCATCTTTTAATCCATATAATTTTGACTTCCAATTTCTGGTTCAGGTAGTTTCCATCTTGTCCTCCCTCCCTCCAGGTAGTATTCCTCGCTGATTGATCATCACAAGGCTGCAGTGTGAATTCCCATTCACCTACCTGTGAAAGTCTAAGAGGCTCAAGCAATGGTGTTAGACTGGCTTGATTTGTCTAGTTCTTTTTTCTGCAGTATGTCTGGACCTTTCAAATGTCCCACTTGGCCACATCAGATCAAAATGTTCTTTCCTCTTGTATATCTTCATCTTTTATCCATGGCAATCTTTTGCGTGTCACTTGAGTTGTGTATCCACAAAAGTAGGGGCTAGGGAGTGGGTTTCTTCAATTCTCACCTCCTTTGCTTTTGGGTGAAGCTTCTATGTTTCCTCTGCCTGGAAAATTGCACATCATTTGTGTTTATTTACCTCCAAGCTGCTGGTTTCTTGCACTTCAAACCCTCATATTTTCTGTTTTCTTGCACTCAAGAATCTTCCCTGTACTGTTCAATTGTATTTAGGTTGGAACTACTTGAGGATTGCCTTCTCAAAGGTTCGGCAAGTCACATTTTAATGGTGCCATTTCCACCCAAGTTACCAATTGAGATCATAAGCACTCTAAAGCACTAACTGACTTTTGTTAGTACATATGAAGAATATCCAATAATATCTAGATTTGTATTTTAGAATAATTTAGAATATGTAGATAATCTCATATGATCGCCAAATTAGGATCTCCCAAGCCATTTGTGTACACAGTCTTCTGCTGGTCATTCAGGTTCAGCCACTGTTTGGTGAGCCTTTAGATTGAGAATACCCCAAGTTGAATCTACCAAGCCATTTGTATCTGCGCATTGTCTCCAGCCAACCGTATGTAATTTGGGCTCTGTTTTAGTGAGCCTACAAATTGAGACCACAAGACGATGTGGAACTTCCAATTTACTAGCCCATTATACGTTGTCTTATTTTCATCCACATGGCTGAATGACCTTTAAGCCCCTTAACATCTCAAGCTCCGACTGAAAAAATGTGATGAAGTATCGTATCAAAGTTTGCTACTTGTGCTATATAGTGAATGCCATATATAGAGGGTTTAGCCATTTTTAAAAACGGAGTGGAGCATCAGTAGAAATATCCTAGCTTATGATGGTTTATTTCATTGTTGAACATCTACATCTGACTTTTCCTTTCCTTGTCATTTTTGTAGCTGCGGTGCTAGAGCAAAGAAATGGTCCTGCTGCTGGAATAGACTCTACAGTTGCAGAATCCTCTCCAACTGTGACAATAAAAGAAAAGCTGGAAGAGAGCTTTGAGCCTATTTGCTTGAATATCCCACATGCTCAAGTTGAAGATGAGCCCTCACAAAGAATCAATCCATCATTAAGGGCCTGTGAGTTTCACATCAGAAATGAGATTGAAACACAGCCAAATGTAGAACACCAATTCATACCAAGTTATGCAGGCAAGTCTCCGGTACGTCACAGCTACCTGAAAGAAGACATGGAGCTGAAAAGTCTAGCTGAGCTTAGGAGTGGCCCTGGTGAAGATAATTTTGTTTCCTTGCATTTAGGAGAGCCGGAAATGAAGAGAAGAAAGCACTCGGATCCTTCTTTTTGCATCAAAGAATTAAAGTAACTAGTAGGTTTAAAGATGAAGTAAAATGCAGCATATATACTAGATGAAGCACTGTCTCATTTGCATGGCCCTTCTTTATGCTACAGAAACGCAAGGCCTTCAGCATGTGGTGCCTATTATGGGAGGAGCTTCAAAAGCAAAGGATAAACAAGGTTCACTTCTGCATGATATTCTTATTCTTTTTTTTTTCCATCTATAAATCTTGTTTCGGCAAAGTGATATTATTAGTCACTTGTGGGCTATATAATATTTTATAGAGGACAATTAGCTTGTACTGTGTTACTTTTGTAGACTTTGTATTATAAGCACTCCTGATGGAGAGGCAGCTATTGTAAGTTAACGGAATGTGAAATATATCTTTGTTAAGCAGTATCATGTTATATCCTTATGCTTTCAGTTTCTACTGTCATGGCTGAACTTCTTTTCCTTTTGCTAGGTAGTTAATGTATTTATGCTTTAATCTATCTGTTCCTTCTTTCTTTCAATTTTAAAAAATACTTCTTTATTTTATTTTTGAAGATTAATTTTTTCTAATTTAAGACATACAAATTAAATTTTAATTATTAATTATAGTGAAGTAATTTAATAGGTAAAAGTAATGACTTTTTAATTTATTCCATTAAAGACATTAATTCATTAATTAAATATTTAAAGTTTTTTTGTATGATGAAGTACGTTTTTAAAATGTATGTTAAAATAAAAAATAAAACAAAAAATTATAAAAAATCTGATAGGCTGATTGGTTTGTTTACTCTACTCATTTTGGACGGGTTGGACCAAACTACAGAAGGTTTACTCTACTTCCTGCACCCCATCACTTTTAACCTGCACCCCATCATTCTCCAAAAATTCTAAAAATATCTTTATGACAAAAATAAGTTTTGGAAAATACTTTTCGAAAATACATTCTGGAAAAGGCTTTTTGGAATATATTTTGAAAAATATTTTTTGGAATGTAAAATTTTTATTTCCAAAAATACTTTCTGAAATTTTTTATAAAACATTTTTCGAAAATTAGAAAATAAGGGTACTTTCGTATTTTCCTATGCGTGATGGGGTGTGGTCATATTTGATGGGGGTGCAGAATCATATATTTTTAAAATACCTAATATTAACTAATGTACTTATATCAAACAAGAAGTATACAATGTATATAGTATTATTAAGTTATTATTATTTTTTGTAGTTAAGTTTTATATAAATATATTAATAGTTAGCTATTTTTCAAAATCGTTAAGTAATATTTTTAAATAATTATGTAAAAGCTAAATAAAATTTTGAAACATTTCATAATGAATAAAAAAAGTCATTTCAAAGAAGCTCATAAGCAAGCCTTACTTTAGGCACCTCCTTTCTGTCCTCATAGTTTCTTCAAACACAATTTTTTTAAAATGTCCAAAGTGTCCATGACAACTATATTTGAGCTAGAGGGAGGTTCTTCCTTCCTTCACATTTCTCCATTGTTGGTTGGTGATGGCGTACAAGTGCTTGAACATCCTTCCTCCCTTCTCCATTGTTTGCATTTTGTGTCTTATTTCCTATATGAGACAATCCCACTGGGAATCGATATTTTAGATTTTTGATTCCACAAGTTCCGAATACCACAATCCATAGTATAAAAAGAGAGAATTCTAGATTGGAAGAACTTGTTCACCCTTGACTTCAATTTTGAAACAACAAATCTAGAACTCATGAAGTACTCATGCGATAATGTTTTGGATTGAAAAAGAAATATGTTAAATCTAGAAGGGAAAAGGGGTTGAACTATGCTTAAAGTTGTTGTGCAAACTTTTTTTAATAAGATGGTGATAAAATGGCTTAGGGGTGATTGTTTGAGGTTTTCATAAACTTGTAAAAGACCACTAGAAGCTAGTACAACACCAAGAGAAATTTTAATTTTTATATTGATTTATTTTAATTTTTATATTGATTTATTTTAACATTGTGTTATGTCTAGTAGTTTTATACAAATAATAAATTTTTTTTACTAATCAATAAATAATTATAAGTATTTTCACTAGAAATTCTGATTACAAAAGATAATGTAGAAAACAGAAAAAATATTAGAAGAAAAGGTTGAATTGTGTTTTAATAATTTTTAAAAACATTTTGTAAGTATGGTTTGATACTGTATAGTTATATGATAATTTTATATAGCATAATAAATTTTTGAAATAATGTGTTTGATGAAGCCTAATAAACACAACTTGAACATTTAATAAATTTACTTGTTTAAAATCTTTTTAGAAACCTGTTTTGAACTTATTGTGTGAGCATATTAGTGCATTTTAAGATGAAAAGGAAGACAATAATGTTTTAACATATGATATACAAAACAATTGTTACTTATATTATATGTTGTTTATAGACCATGTATGATAATATTTTATGCTTTATTGTATTTAAGTACTTAATCATAATTATGTTAGAATTTTTTTCCTAAACAAGCACACAAAAATGCTCCTAGCTATTTACTTATTTTACTTTGAAATAAAAACACAAGTATTTTTTTACAAAGTCACTTATGACTTTCCAAAATATTCTTTAATCATCACTTCTGGCTACAATGAAAGAGTTATTTATAAGA
>Ga0099825_1007098_pt1 | contig 13745 bp, 6 predicted proteins | sample SiratroredBW_FD_76838 | JGI IMG/M metagenome (GOLD analysis project Ga0099825, IMG submission 76838) | Root nodule microbial communities of legume samples collected from California, USA - Siratro red BW | ecosystem: Host-associated > Plants > Roots > Nodule | place: USA: California | collected... | reverse complement strand
ATATATATATATTATTTTTTTATTTTTAAAAAATATATATATATATAATTTATAAAAAAAAAAAAAAATATATATATATATATATATATATATATATATATATATATATATATATATATATATATATTTCTTAAACCATTATTTGATATTTTTTAAATGTTAAGTTTTATTATTCTAATAATTTTTAAAGCTTAAGAAATATAAGTAAGTGTCTCCACGGTAGATGATCAATGAATAAACAAATTAGTGAATTGAAGTTAAAAAATTCTCTTCCTCCTCTTTCGTTAATATTGTCGTGTTAATATTTATTGTTAACATTAACGTGTCAATATTTATAATTAATAGCAAATAAAAACTTAAATAAATTTGTAATATTTTTTAATTTGTGAACATTTTTTTGGATTTGTATATATTAGACTGAATAAGTTGATTGTTAAATCTTAACAATGAACAATTGTGAACGGACATGGTAACAGTGATTTCAATAAAATTATCTATTATTCTTATTCTTAGTTATGTATTTTATTCACTGTTAATTGAATTGTTTCAAGAAGATTGTGTAAAATGATGAAGGTGATTTCAGAAGCAGAGAATTTAAAAAATTTGATGTGATATGTGAATGATTTTTAAATAAAAAGTTTTAAAATTGTTATCGATAATCTAATAATATAAATTCAGGGGTTACAATTAGTAACTGTCCTATCATCTCAACAAATAATTAGAATGTTTGGTGCTTAAAAATTAACTATATTAATTTTTTTCATTTAGGATTATGAAAATGCATGTTATATGTTATATTATCTGCAATTTATGTACAAGATGCACTGAAAATAATGAATAAGGTATTTATTGATAGAAGATTATTTTATACTATTTATTTCTCTTAGGAATGTGTTAAAAGGAAAGGTTATGTTATAGGATTCTCATGCCTATGCCTCCTGTACCAATCCTGTATAAAAAAAGGTTTGGTTTTATTTATTATTTAAGTAGAACTTGTTTACTTTAGTTTTGTTTATAAAATAAAACAGTTTCCTCCTCCACGGTATCTGTCAAATGTACTCTTGTGTGTTCCCGTTACCAACCCTCAAAGTAAGGTCACAGACCAGAAAATCTTTGGTATTTGATACCTCATATAACCTAGGAAACTTATCCTTTAGCATCTCATCCCCCACCCACCAATCTTCCCAAAATTTGATCCTACTCCTGTTATCAAGTTTCCATCTAATCCTTTGATCAAACCAATTAGATACTCCAGATACCTCACAAACTTTTCCTAGGTCCTTCCACCAGAGACCAGCTTGGACAATAGTTTGATGATACTATATAATGGAAACTTGGCACAGAAAATAAAACTACGTTTTAAAATATGAATGGGTAGGAGCAACATCACTTATAGATTTATTTTTAAGATTGTATATGATATCAGAATTTACTATTAAAGTCCTAGGGAATATAGATTAATAGATAGAGAGGGAAGTTGGATATGAAAGATAACTTGGAGGAAAGAGAGACTAGTTTGAAAAACAATACAAGAACAATAATTATTGTATATTATAGCAAAAATGATGAGTGACTATATAAGGGAGATAAGGACGAAATTTTCATAGTTAAATCAGCATATAATGTTTTGAAATGAAAGTGAAAATAATGGAGTATTTATAGATCTTTGGAGTTTGAAGAGTCCATCGAATTCACTCTGCACATTGAAGAGGTTCCAACGATAGTAAATTTATGTAGAAGATTTTAAGGTGTGTAATGTGCAAGAAAAAAAGAAGAGACAACCTCACACATGTTCTTTACCTGTATCAGAAGGTGTGAAATCTATGTGATAGATGGGTAGGAATCTCTTCTGCCAACCACAACCATCCATTGACCAATTTTTAAAATTTCGGTAGCTTACAACTAAATACAAAACAAAATATAGCTTGGAAGGGCGTGTGGTTAGCAGTTGTGTGGGGTATGTGAAACTATAAGAATAGAACAACATTTAGGCAAAGGAAGATAGATGTAGAAGAGATTTGATGTTGTACTAACTTGAAACATGGTTATGGATGAAATATAAAATACCAGGGATAGTGTTCTCATTGTAGAATGGTATAAGTGTCCAATACAATGCCTCAAAAAATTGTAATATGAAAGGAGGAAAGATGTGTTATGAATAGTACTGTTTTGTATTCTTGTACAAATATTTATGTCTAACAGTTCGCATAAGAAGTCGTCTCCTTGTTGATTTATAGGTTTTTTGTTTTGTATACAAGTTTTCTACAAATGATAGCAACACACCATCAGTGGGTTGTTGGTCCTAGGATAAAGCATTTATAAAGATAAAACGAACACAAATTGGAAGGAAACCTATGTTGTTTGTGTAGTCTGGAAAGGTTCATGGTGGTACTAGTAAAATAAATTCTAAACAATTCAAAGTGGGTGGAGATTACTAATTGAGAGATGACCAACTAAGAAGATCGCAATAGCAGGAGTACCACATCCAAAATATTAAAGACCAACTATATAATACCATTATGTTACAAAGTTGTTACGGTGGGACATAAAACAAAAAAGAACAAGAACAAGCATTTTATACTGAGGTATAATAACAAGACACAACATAACAAATTACAATGAAAAATCTGATAGAAAAATTACTAGTTACATGAAAAACTATTCACATTGAGATACTTCTATAATTAAATGCATGAATATTGAGGTATAATAACAAGACACAACATAACAACAAATTACAATGAAAAATCTGATAGAAAAATTACTAGTTACATGAAAAACTATTCACATTGAGATACTTCTATAATTAAATGCATGAATATAAGGATGGTAAGTGGCAAAGTAACAAATCAGGAGCATGAAATTTATTTGGAGAAAAAAAGTTAACCAACCAAAAAACATGTTTTACATACTAAGAATAACATGATTACTACTGATTATTATTATTATATTTCTATTTAAAGAGATTTAAATGTTGATAGATTTCGATATATTTTTTATAAGAGTTACAATATTTTTAAAATAATCTTATATATTTATTTTATTCTTCACAAAAAAAACTTTTAGTTACAAGTGGTAAGAAATTTTTTATAATCATCTAGAATTTCTACTTTTGAATTTCTTCTTTTTTTAGTCATTTTAAAGGTTAAATATTATGTTTTTACTTTCATTCTTTAATTCTGGAATTAAGGAATTAATTTGATAAATTATGATAACATGTTTAATATTATTATTAATTAAATTATAATTTTCTTTATATTTAAGTGTTGTATTATGTTTTCTTTCCCTAAATATGTTATTTACATATAGTATATAATATTAATTACTTCTACCTTATTTTTTTAATTTTTCAAAATCCAATTTCTTTTACATTTTTCCTGTTTTTACCATATGTGTTTTTAAAATATATTTATCAATTATTCGTAGTTTATTTTTTGAAACGTAGTTATTAGTTGTTAATAAAATTACTAATTAAATTTGATTGCATAATTATTCTCTGAAGTATTTACTAGTAAATACACAAATCCTACAAATTCAAACTTTACTAAATAGATAATTCATTAATTTTCTTTTGAGATGGACAAACTTTATATTCTTTTCTTGAATTTTACATGCCCATCTTATTCTACCATTCTTTCAATAATTAAGTTTAAATATTTATTTTAAGAAATTGAATCACAATATTCATTTATAAAGGCTAAGGCAAGAATATGCAATGTTTGTTTCAAAGATTGAATCACAGTTTATTTATTTTATAAATATTAAATTCTTTTATAAATATTAAATCTCTTATAAAATACAAATATTTGACATATAAAACACGAATTGTAAAAGAGGAAAGACATAATTTCATATATAAATTAAAATCAATTTACACGTTCGAATTTCTTTTATATTACTTTTCAGAAATTTTATTTTTTTAACTTATAAAAAATGATTTTCACCTTTTAATAAATTTTATAAATAATTTTATCTAATTATATCCTAACATGTATACTCACTCTCATGAGTTTGTATAGCTCTCCAGATGGAAGATTTACTTAACATTTACAGCATCTATTTATACATTTATAAATGCTAAATTAATGTTATAAAAATATGCACATCATCATATATCATATGTATTTATTAGTATATATGTTTTATTATATATATATATATATAGATGATCAATGAATAACCAAATTAGTAAATTGAAGTTAAAAAAAATTCTCCTCCTCCTCTCGTCTCCTCTCATTAATATTGTCGGTGTCATTATTTATAATCGATAGCATATAAAAAATTTAAATAAATGTAGTCACTTTTTAATATGTGAATTTTGTATACCAAATACTTGAATAAATTTGTAGTTCTTTTACACTTTGTAAAATTTTCAATAGTTTCTAATATTTATATTAGATTTGAATAATTTTTTTTTATTTTGTTTTAGTTCTTATCATTTGTCGATGTTAGTTAAGTGATTAGTCGTTTCTTAAATATTTATTTATGTTTTGATTTTGTTGATAAGCGTCTAAATAACTTATTAGAACATGATAGATACGTGTATTTCTTGTTTTTAATAACTTTTTTTCTCAATAATTTTGTAAATTTTGCTTTTAGTTTTGAATAAATATTTTTTATTTTAGTCTTTCATAACTTTTTATTTATATGTTGTTTCTTGTTATTTATTGATATTATTTAAGTGACTAATTATCTCTTAATTTTTAAGTATGATATATTTGATTTATTCCATCAATTATTACCATCACTTCAACTGACTGAGTAATAAAATCAACCTAATTCATAAATAAAACTATGAAAAAAAAATAATTGAACCACATAGCAGTTAAACTTGTTTTTCATTCACACTTGCATATATAATAGCTTAAGTTAATTATAACTATTCTATAGGTAAAAACAAACTAACATATAGAAGGTGAATAACAATACTATTCAAATTAATACTCCCATATATTTATTAGTCCAACTTAAAAAATGTTTAACAAATTTTTGGTATATTAAAATTGAAATGATTCACAGTTTTAAATAAACTCTCTTTAGGTAGAGCTAACTTGTCACTTAATAAATTTTTAAAATAAAAAACCTTATACTCTCAAAAATATAGATTTTCTTATAAATTTATAATAATATTTTAAGATTTAAATCTATAAACTTAATACATCCAATTATTAAAACAATTAAAGGATTTATTGTTCCTGAACTTATTTAGTTAAATGGAATATAAAACTTTTATATATAAAAAATAAAACCAACCATACAACCATAGAAGAATGAAGAACTTACTTAAATTATAATTCTGATGTTTATTTTGATTTATTATTAACTATCTCTTCAAAAATGTGATGTGATGGTAAAAGAAAAAGAAAATAAATCAATTAAAAAGTTCAGAGAAAATATACAAAATTTATTTTAAACTAAAATTTTATTTATTTATAATATCTAAAAAGTCATTTTCATTTTACGTAATTCTCTTAATTTAAATAAATTGGTTGATACAGATAATGCTTTTTTTATAATATAGTTTTCCTCTATATTCGTATAAGTTTAAAAAGCTTAAACTTTCATGGTAAAATTTTCATAGCATCAGTTAATAAAAAATATTTTATATAAATCATTTATTACAAATAAGATAAAAATATATTTTTTAATTTGTATAATATCACTAATCCTAATTATTATATGATATCTATAGGTTACAATATAATTTTGTTCTTTCTATTTGTTGCGATATATAATTTTGTTCTGTCTACTTTAAAATATAGACATTTAGTTTTAATTTTTTTAAATTATTGATTTTAGTTTGATTATGCGAGTTAAAATTTTGGTATCTAAGTCTTCAACAAATTTATCCATAACAGTAAACAAAAACTAAAGTTAAGTTTTCATAAGATAAAATTAGTTTATATTGAATTTAATTTGTAGCAATTTCTTTATATAATTTCCTTAAATTTTGATTTATAATTTGTTTATAAATTAATATTCTTCTTTATTATCATATCATGTTTTCATACTGTCGCAGTATTTCAGTTAAAACATTCACGTAACATATTAAAATAATATTAATTTGAAATATGCGAACACACGTAATATATTAAAATAATATTAACATGAAATATATGCGAATATATACATTATTTTTCTTAGTGACTTGAAAACTGTTTAGTTACTGATAAAACTTTTTTTTGTCTATAGCTTTGGTAAAATTTTAGTTTATTTCATTAAAAAAAAAGTAAAAATCATTATTTTAATTAAGAATGATATTTTTTTGTTTTTTTTTTCTTAAATAATTTTGTAAGAAGAAGTGTTGACCGTCTTAAAGAGGTGAGATTTATATTGTAGTCTTAAAGGTCATGGTTTGATGTTTAGTATATAAATATGCTATATGGGACCACTCATTATAAAAAATTTATTTAAAACATGTGGTCATAAATGGGATCACTTTTAGTTTGTCAAGTAGAAAACATCTAAAACTACCTAAAAGTTCAATGCTCATCTTATTTAATATTTTTTAATGCGAAATTTAACATTTTTTTAATATTGATCTATGTATCATATACTTAGTATTTTTTTTATTCATATCCAAGTTTATACAAAATTCCATACAAGTTTATCAACTACAAGACATTCTTTCTCCTCTATCTCTTCCTCCTCTTCCTTCATCTCCTCTTTCTCAACTCTCTTTTGCTTACAACCATATGAAAAAATTGGATATTTCAAAATCAACACACACCACCATAAACACCAAAGCTCCAAGTTGTGCAGATAATGATGGTCATTTTTTCCAAAATCAAAATTTAAGACAACATGGCCAACAACAACTCAAGAGACAAGTAAGAAGAAGAATTACTAAAAAGTCTTATCAAGAAAGGTTAATGAATATAATGCAGGAAGGAGATTGCCACTGCCTTGAAATATTACAGGACAACCATGAAAATGGCAAATGAGCATCAACAACTCCAACTTCATCAACAACATCAATCACCGTCTTTTCAACCTTCCTATTCAAGTTTTAGTCCAGATGGAAGATTCAAGGCTAGGAAAAGGCCTAGGATGTATCCATCATACTCAAACAACATTTCACATTACTTAAATGATTTTTCCTTCTTGTCACCCTTCCCACCCTTTCCTACTCTTACTTTTCTTCGACCTCCTCTTCCTCTTCTTCTTCCTCCTCCTTGTCCTACAATTTCAAACTTTTACACCAGCACCATTACTTCTCCATTTGCTCAACCACCCCCTAAGCCAGAAGCTCCCAATTTCACACTTCCAAGTCAAATATTGGGAGTCAACCTCAATCTACACCCTTTCAACAGTTCAAAGCCTACACTTTTGCTTAATAACGACACTGACCCTACCCTTTTGTCTAATAACAACACTTTAGATTCTACTCTTTTACTTGACAACAACACTTTAGATCCTACCTATTTACATGATAACAATATTTTAGATCATACCCATATGCTTAATAACAACACTTTGGATCCCACCCTTGTGGTTAATAACAACATATTAGATCCTACCTCTATGCTTAACAACAACAACATTTTAGAACCTACCCTTTTGCTTGACAATAATAACTCATCATTGTGCTCCTACTCATCTCCAACATTAACTTTCTTTCCATTTGTGACTAATCAAGATGTTTCTTCGATTGGAATATTACAGGGACAAGGACAAGGGGTTTCCACAGTGATGAATATCACTCAGTTTAATAGTACAACCCAAGCTAGTAGAAGCATGCATGTAGCCATGGATGAAGAAGGCATGGAGGATATCAGAGCATTGGATGAGCAACATCAAATGGAATTGGATGTCAATATGAGTATGGTCACTTCAGTTTAATGGTTTGATTGCTTACAAAAAATGGAAGAAAATGTACTTGAAGTCAACAATGAAGACAAGACATGTCATAGGATCTTTAATGATGAACTTGAATTTTCTCTCTGGAAAAATTAATCATCGGTAAGACAAGTTTACAATAGTATATTCCTGAAATTTAGTCCAAGATATCGCTTTACTCTAATAAGTGCTATATATATGTTTTATTACTTTTTTGAAAAGAAAAAAGTATCATAAGCAAGAAAAGTCAATATAGATGAAAATAAGTCAACTCAAATCATCAAGGATACCGTCACTGATCATTGATTTGTGGACAATCATCAAATGAAAAAAAAGTTTGCGAAGTCTAGTGGTAATAACTAGTATATGTACTTGCAAAAATTTTCACCAGGTTGCATTTTTTTATGTTATCTGTTGTTAATAAGCAAAAACATAAAATGCATGTTACTCTTCCTTTTCCTTCTATTATATGTTATGATTTTATTTTATTTTTACACGTTGTCTTTATATCCTTCATTGTTTAAACTGAACTCTTCTTCTATCCTGTAAATAAGCTCTTTTCATTCCTATCTCATGTTTATTATTGTGTTCTATATACATTGTAATTGTTCCGTAAATAAATAAAAACATGAATTAAGTTAATTAAGTATATAGTCATCTTTCAACATGTTATTGTGTTCTATATTTTATATTTTTAAAAAAAGGTATTCTATTATATCTTAGAAAAACTCTTCTATTACAATAAATGTAAAACTCTGGTTACAGAGATATTCTGTTATATATTAAATTTAGTTTAGTTAACATGAACTTAAGTGATAATGTGATAATTAATGAGTTATTTAATATAATTAATTTATTATTTACATATCTTTATTAATATAAATTATACTTTCGTGAACCATTATCTTATCTTAGAACATGTCGCACATCTCATGGAAGAACTTAGTATTCAAACCTTCCTCTTCTGGCAATTTAAATTTTCTTTTGTCTTATGAGAGCCTTTTGTCTAACTGTAATGTTTTAATTCAGCAAATAATTTTCTTTCTCGTTTAAACCTATGAATGGTGGATATGACTAAACTTAAAATTATAGGACACGAAACATGAAAATAAATATATATATATATATATATATATATATATATATAATTATGAATTTATTTAAATGTAAAAATTTAGTTTATTTTTTATAATATTAATTTATTATTTAAAAAATATACTAGCTATATAAAATTAATATAATAATTATGAAAAATATAAATCATATTATATTTAAATATAAATTGAAAACATAAATTAAATAAAAAATACAATTTCATAAATATAATTATTAAAATAATTTAATATATTTTTTAATAAAATTATTAATAAAAATTATTATATTAATAATAAACTTACAAACGTAAAACGAGTATTTAATAAATAAAATAATAATAAAAATTTTAAAATTAAAAAGTTTACTCTTCTTTTTTCATTCTTATGCAACAGTGATTCTTTCTTTCAGAGACAACTACTTCCTTTTAGAGAGTAGAGACTCTCTTCTTTTTTTCTTTAGAGCGTTCTTTATTCTTCTATACCCTTCCTCATTATTTTCACCATGAATGAGTTATTTTTCATTGAAACTTCTCAGAAAGGTTAATTTTCTTTTTCTTATTTTATTTATATATGTTATATTGGATTATTTATTCGTATGTTGAGAATATTATTGGTTTTGAATTTATGAAAGTTTGAAGATTTTCGTTTAAGATTTTAATCTTTCTTGTCGAAATATCCTGTTCTTCTTAAAATACTGGTACCATTAATATTTCCAAACACCTGCCTTTTTCAGACCTATAAATCATGTGTTTGAGCCTATTTTTCTTTGAGACACCAAACTTCACTCCCTTTATAACCTCTTCACCTCGTTCCTATATAACTCCCAAACATCTGAACACCTAAAGAGTGTTGGATTTCAATTATAATTATTACTCTTAAGCAACAAAATATAACCATAATTCCAACCATAATTGTGAAACTAAACCTCTATCAATTCTACTTTTACCCTGTCTTGCTATCATTGTAAGAGATGTATGAAAATAATGTTGGATGCTAGATCAACTCTACAAAGGGAAATACTTAAATTCTTAATTAAATTTGCTAATCAATTACGATAAGTGGTAAATGAGACACTCGTTAATGGTTGATCGGAAATTATTTTATATTATTTATTCCACAAATAGGTGAAGTTCTATTAATAGTTGATTCTCATGCTTCTTGTACCAAGTACACTGCATTAAAAAAAAGTTTGATTTTATTTATTATTTAAATAGAACTTGTCTGTTTTAGTTTTGTTTATAAAATAAAATAAAATAAATTAAGTAAACAAATTTATAAATTAAGCAAACAAATTTATCAGGTAGAAAAGTTGTAAATTTTAAGCATTTATAAAATGATTAACGATAATGCTTCTAATTTTCTAGATTTTGTATAAAAAAACTAATAAGCTAGTGAATTGTTTTTACATTCAAACTGATAAATAAATAAAATTAAACATGTTATTTTAATAAAACTTTATTCTTAGTGATTTCAACTAGCCACTGATCATAGATAGATAAATTAGACATTTTCATCTCTTTTTAATGAATATGCCTCCGTCCAAGGTAGCAATTTGGAAATTCAGAGCTTATTAAAAGTTGGTAGCGACGATAACAAATTAACATATTTAGCTGAGGTAGAAGAAAGTAACTTCACATTTCTTTTTATTTTTTAATAATTTTGATAATAAAAAGGGGTATGGACCATATGAAAGAGGTAAAATTTGTATTTTAGTGTTAGAGACATGGTTTGGTGTGTGCATGTTAAGTAGGACCATTGATCATAAGAATTCATTTAAGTAAGTGGTCATAAAATATTGAAAAAAATCCAAAACTACATAAAAGCTTTATGTTAGTCCCACTTTTTTTAATAATCCTTCTAGTGTCTTGAAGGAGATTTATGATTTTTTTACTTCACTATTTGTCTATATATCATGCACTTAGTGTTTATTACAAGAAAAAATCTATGATGCCAACTTTTTGAGTTTTATTCACATCCAAGTTCATACAAAATTCCTCATAAAATTAAGAGGTAAATAGTCTCAAAAGCAGCAAAACAAAAAAGGTTGATGGAAATTCAACAAGACCCTCCTCCTTTTCTTTCTCTTCCTCCTTCTCACCACTCTTTTACTTACAACCATATGAAAAAACTAGACACCTCAAAACTAACATATATCACCATAAACGCCAAAACCCTAAGTTGTGTGGATGATGATGGCCATTTTTGTCAAAATCAAAATTTAAGACATGGCCAATAACAACTCAAGAGACAAGTAAGAAGAAATATTACTAACAAGTTTTATCAAGAAAGGCTAATGAGTATGACGGAGGCAAGGAAGGAGGTTGCCATTGCTTTGAAACATCATAGGACAACCAGGAAACTAACAAATGAGCATCAACAAGTCCAACTTCATCAACGACATCAACCAATGTCCTTTCGACCTTCCTTTTATTTATGTTTTAGTCCAGATGAAATATTCAAGACTAGGAGAAGGCCTAGGATGTATCCACCATTCTCAAACAAAATTTCACATTACTTAAATGATTTTTCCTTCTCATCACCCTTCCCACCCTTTCTTACTCTTCCTTTTCCTCGTCCTCCCCTTCATCTTCCTCCTTTTCCTACTCCTCCAATTCTAAACTTCTATCTCAACACCATTATTTCTCCATTTGCTCAACCACCCCCTAAGAAAGAAGCTCCTAATTTCACACTTCCAAGTCAGACATTGGGATTCAACCTCAATCTATATCGTTTTAATAGTTCAAAGCCTACCCTTTTGCTTAATAACAACACTTTAGACCCTATCCTTTTCCTTAATAACAACACTTTAGATTCTACTTTTTTACTTGACAACAACACTTTAGATCCTACCTTTTTAATTAATAACAACATTTTAGAAAGTACCCATATGCTTAATAATAATGCTTTGGATCCTACCCTTGTACTTGATAACAACATATTAGATCATACCCCATTGCTTAACAACAACAATAATATTTTAGAACCTACCCTTTAGCCTGACAACAATAACTCATCATTGTGCTCTTACTCATCTCCAACATTAAATTTCTCTCGATTTGTTACTAATCAAGATGTTCCTTCGACTGGAATATCACAGTCACAAAGAGAAGGGGTTTCCACAGTAATGAATACCACTCAGTCCAGCAGTAAATCCCAAGGTAGTGAAAGCATGCATTTAGCCATGGATGAAGAAGGCATGGAAGAGATCAAAGCATTGGGTGAGCAATATCAAATGGAATGGGATGACAATATGAGTATGGTCACTTCAGTTTGGTGGTTCGATTATTTACAAAAAATAGAACAAAATGCACTCAAAGTCAACAATGAAGATGAGACATGTCATGGGATCTTTGATGATGAACTTGAATTCCTTCTATAGAAAAATTAATGCTTGGTAAGACAAGCTTATAACATGGTGGTCCCGAAATTCAGTCCATGATATTACTTTACTTAGACAAGTTCCATATATCATGTTTCGTTACTTTTGAAAAGAAAAAAAAATATCATAAGAAGGAAAATTCCATAAGTATGAGAATAAGTCAATTCCAACCATCAAGGACATTGTCAATGAACTGCTTTGTAGGCAATCATTACATAGAGAAAAATTTTGCGAAATCTCTGAGATGGATAGAAAAAAAAATATACAGTGGTACTAACTGATAGAAGTACTTGCAGATTTTTTTCTTCTATATGTATGATGTTGCATTTTTTTATGTTTTTTGCTATTAATAAACAAAAACATAAAATATATGTCGCTCTCCCTTTTCCCTCTATCACATGTATATTATTTTATTTTGTTTTTTCATATTGTATGCTTTGCTGTTTGAACTCTTCTTCCATCCTTGTAAATAAACTCATTCCACTCTAATCTCATGTTTACTATTGTGTTCTACTTGTACGTTAATTATTTTATAAATAAATAAATAAAAACATACATTAAGTTAACTAGTATATCATCATCTTTCAACTCTCAACTGCATATAAATTTAATTTTTCTTAATTTCAAAAATATGATAAACTTATATAAATAAATAAATTTATTTTTTAAATTTAAAAAGCACATTTATCAATATGAAAAATATAAAAGCCTTCATGTGTGTGGGACAATATAATGCTTAAAATATATTTTTCTCACAAAATTTTATTCTAGTTTTTTCTATTGATAATTTTCATTAATTCAATCTATTAAAAATTAAAAGATTTTTTTAATTAATGTTGAATTTTTGTTCTATTATACTTAAAATAATTATGAGATTTTAGATTTTGATGCAGTAAATGATACAAATTTTATAAATATTTTACTATATTTTTTATTTTAAAAAAGAAAAATTCTATTATATCTTAAAAAAAACAAAGTCTTCTATCACAACAACAATTGTGAAACTTTGCTTACAGAGATATTTGTTATATATTAAACTCAGTTTTGTTAAATTATAGCGATATTCCGTTATTATTAAATTCAGTTTTGTTAACACGAACCTACGTGATAATGAGACAATTAATGTGTTGTCATATTAAGTTGACATACATTTTTAGTTTCTTAAATATTATAATTATATAATTTGATTTCCATGTTTTAATTTAATATAATAAATTTATTGTTTACGTATCTTTATTAATATCAATTACAATATTATTAATATATAATAAATATATACTAATTTATATTTATTAATATTGATTTTAAATTTATTTATATATACATAATATAATTTTGTTTAGTAATATATTTCGTTTTTAAAAAATATGAATGTTAGTTTTCATATATATATATATATATATATATATATATATATATATATATATATATAT
>Ga0099825_1007096_pt1 | contig 13746 bp, 9 predicted proteins | sample SiratroredBW_FD_76838 | JGI IMG/M metagenome (GOLD analysis project Ga0099825, IMG submission 76838) | Root nodule microbial communities of legume samples collected from California, USA - Siratro red BW | ecosystem: Host-associated > Plants > Roots > Nodule | place: USA: California | collected... | reverse complement strand
GTCGTCGTCCGCCATTAAACTCTCAAACTTTCACTCCAATATGAAATTAAACATACAATACACCTTACCTTTACTCCAATTGATTGTATTGTTGAAAATTTGATATGTGGTGGAATCTTTGTGCTGCCCGTGGAGAGTGGATGGAGGTTGATGGAGGTAGATAGAGGATACAATGGTGGAACTTTTGTGGTGCTCAAGCTTTTCTCCAATGTAAAAGGAGAACAATGGAAAAGATTTGGAAGGTACAACGTATGGAGGTATGGAGGTGCAGGGTTGTTGGAGCGTGAAATGGGAAAAGGATGGAAGGAGATGATGAAGGTTGGAGCGTGAAATGGGAAAAGGATGGAAAGAGATGATGAAGGTATGAAAAGGGTAAAATGGGTTTTTCAAAAAAATTAAAAAGATATTTTTGTAAAATCGTTATTAGTACGGAGGTGCAGGAAGTCGTCATGGAGGTGCTCGAAGAATCACTCAAAATTTTGACAGAAATGAAAAGAAAAGCATGAGACTGCTTCCTGCACCTCCATAAAATGCATTAAAAAACTGAAATGTTCTTAAGTAAATCTACTAAATAACCTTAATATACTCAATCATCTCACTCTAGGTCTCGAAAAGTAAGTTTTGTTAAAAAACATTTTGAATTATATAATTTCAAATTTGAGAATAACTTCCTCTGATAATAATTTTCAAAATCAGAAAATAGTTCCAATCTGAAAATACCTTTAAAATTGTATAATCTAGAAATTATTTCAGAATTTTAGAAGTCAACTCCAGATTCTGAAAGATATTTTCAAGTTCTGAAAGTTATTTTTGGATAAAAATATCTTTCAAATTATATAAAAAATGACTTATTCCAAAATACAAAATTATCTTTTAAATTAACTTATTTCAGAATACAAAAATAGTCCTGAATTGAAATTTAGGAAGTGTAATCCATAATATATATTTTTTATGTGGAATTGGACTAATCTTAAAATCACCAACATATTCTAAAATAAGCTAATGTAGAATTAAAATTTCCAAGAATCCGAATTTTATAATTCAGGTGCAGATTTCAAAATCCAAATTATAAATTCAACCATGCTACTCCACTCATCAAAGGCACTTAAGTTTTTTCGATAAAGGACACTTAAGTCTTTTCAACAAAGATCTTGAAAATATAAGATTTTATAGAGGTGCAGAAAGAAGGTATGGAAATACAGGAAGAAGCAGTCGATGTCTAGGTGAGAAGAAAGAATAGTGAATAAGAAATAAAAATCATAAATAACATAAGAGAATGAAGTAAAAACATAAAGATGCTTTGGTTTAAGAAATAAAAAATAAAAAGATAGAAACATGTTAATAGAAAGGTAAAAAATAGTATGTAAAAATACTACATGAAATTCACTCTATATATCTATCCGAGTATTTCCACTTCCTCCTCCCTCTAAAACAAATCATTAGAAATTTGACTGGTGTATGTGACCTGTGTTCACACATCCAATATAAGAATTATATAGTAGTTTCTATACATATCACTTGTTTTTCCTATGTCAAGCACACTGTAATTCTCACGTATATTTCAAGAATTGCAGTTTATTTCAATTTCAAAACATCAATTCTGTCTATCAATTAGCAATCAACATTGCTACAGCCCTATATTAAATGTAAGTTCCCTAATTAAACGAGTTGCTTGCTCATAAACTCTTCGCTACCAGTATCCCTGACATATAACTCTCATTATGTGTAATAATTCGTGCACACCTAAGAGCAGTACATCACAGACAACTATGACTTCCGGATCCAGTTGATAATAATGTAGCGGAAGCAAACTCTATAGCTAATGAGAAAAAATAATCTGGGAAAATTCTCTACAAGAACTAAACTCCGGAGTCTCTTGAATGATTTCACAATTTTTAATGTAATAGTTTAGATACAAATACATTATCGGCGCATTTAAGCTAAACATCCTTTTTACTTGGAGTGTTCACCCTTGCAGCATCATGTATAAAAATTCCACTTCCCAATTTAAAAGTAAATAGTCATAAAACCTAAAACCTACCAACCCATCAACCATATAAATCTTGAGTTCCATCGAGCAAAAATTTCTCCAACCAAAAATCTCATCTACGTCTCATTCCTTCCACGACTTTTTCATGCCAATAAATTCCTTCCTTAAAAGTGCTGAGAAGCATATGGCAATCGTAAATAGGAGTTATATTTGAGTCATGCCTGTTGTTCAGTGATCATATATACCTCTAGATGAGAGTAAGCTGAAGTTTGGGACGGTTAGGCTGAGGCTCCACAACCTCCATGTGAATTTGGACTGTCTGCAAAACACTGTATGAAAGGCTACCATCCATCTTTTTTATTTTCTGCTGTTGCTCTTCCACGTACCATTCTCCATTTCCCTTTCCGGCTTTTGTCAAATATATAGGTCCTTCTATGCCATATCTGTGAACGGGTAAAAGGTCACGCAAACTGTAAATAACATAATCGCTGAAAGTAGAGATAACACATAGCTTCTTGAAGGATTAACATTATTGACATGACTATCTCCTGCTCAGATTAAATCAAAAAATTCTTTCCTCTTTTCTGTGATTCACCTTTACAACTGATATATCACAAAGGAAATTTAAAAGGAAAGCAGCAAGGCAAGAATAAGATACTTTACTTGGGAACAAACACAAAAAAACCATTGGATCTTATTTTCACTATCCTAGCCTCCGTGTCTGTAGGCCTGCATAAGCAAAGATAAATATGTTAGAATAGGCTGCAAACTGTGTATAGATAAAAATAACAGCAACAGGAAGCAAAAGTTATGTTGCATACCTTTTCCTGAAATAAATTAGAGTATGTAGCTCTACAGATGCTCGCCCTGCATACTGGGCATTCCTGTGCCGATAATTTAAATCTGAACCATATATGACACACCAAAAGAATAAGAATCATGAAGTTATTATTTGATTCCCAATGAATAAAGTTAACATAGATTAAAGTTCACCCAAGGGATTGGACACAATTGAAAACAGAAACACAAAATGATCAAGTTCTACAAAGCATGAAGGAGATTTCATACTGTCTGCAATACTACTGAGCTGGAGTCTGTCTTGAAATACAGATGGTAACTTTGATATTCCTAAAGAAGCAGCAAGTAGCCTGTGCACAATGACATCTACAACAAAAAATGTTTCATCTCACATTGTTCACAATTGACGAAGTAAACATTTAAACATTTTACCAAAATTATAGCATAACTACCTGCATATCTTCTTATAGGTGATGTGAAATGGGTATACAAAGGAGCTGCAAGACCATAATGATGATATTCTGGAGGGCTAAGATCCCCACTGCAGAAATAAACTGCCTAAAAAAATAACAAGAACTCAATTTTACTTTGTAAATTCTAAATCTGGATTCTCATTCAAATTCAATTTACCTGACTCATGCACCTAGTTGCCAGTATACGGATTAACTTATTGAAGTATGGATCATCGCCCTGAAAAAGGCATTTTGTACAAGATAAGAGTGAAACCAAGTAAGACCGTATGCTTAAGCTAGCAATGTGTGTGTAAGATAAAGAAAGTAAACTATTAAAGATACCGCTGATGGATATCCTTGTAGCATCATAGCTAATAATCATGCATGAAACATATAATTATGTTTGATGGAAAATTATTAAAAACAAGAATGATGCAAATAATTAATAAAAAAAAGGCAAGACAAAATATTTACCACAGCATGGTCAAGAGAATCAGCCAATGCTTTTGATGATGAAACATCCAAGTGCAAGCCAACTGCAGCAGCAGTCTGTAATAAGGGTTCAAGCATCTCTCTGGTTGGTGTTGGATGACGCCTAAACAAGAACCAATAAATAGTTAGTAGAGTAACAATCACACCATCTTGCCACATGAAATTGCTTTTAACAGTTTCAATCATGTCGAATCATTCAATTCACCACTTCTAATAAATAGTCTTGCATACTTAGTATTTGAATTGCATCCGAAAAGCTAGCTCAAAAAGGGAGGTTTGCCTAAATCTTAGGAAGAGTATCAACACACTCCCACTACTAAATATCTAGAGCACAGAGTATTCAGGCCTAGACATTCGAAGGCAGCCCAATGTCAAGACTGAACCATATTAGAAATGCATCATGACTGATTCAACCTCAAAAACTAGCTAAGGGGGGAGAATTACATAACTCTTACGGGGAGTTTTTTGGCCATATCACTAGCCAATATAGGATATACTGACACACCTGTTGAAAGGATAAGTGACCAAACAGGTCCCGCAAGATGGTAATGCACTGATACCATTTTTGAGAAGAGAGAAGCCAAGAAAGAATATAATGAATTCCGTGTATTTTCTATACACACGAGTATTCTTATTAATAATGAAGAAAAGATACAATAATAAGGAACAAAATCAGTATATAATAGGAAATGTTTGGTAAGATATTTCTCTATCAAATCATATCATATCTCCTTATTCATATATCTAACACTCCCTCAAGCAAAAACATTTGTATCATAAGAAATGTTTGTTACAACTTACAACTGTCATCAACACAAGACCCATTAATGACAAAGCTAGTACATATTTCTCGGACATGAGTTTCTCTTTATTAAAGTGACAATCAATCTTCAATATGCTTCATATTTTAAAATCATATCTTTAACATTCCCTCAGAAGTTAGAAGATTCATGTCATGAGTCAAGTTTCTTAAAATTGGTCAAAAGGATGGTGGCTGTCCCAGAGCAAAAATGGTCATCACACAGCAAGGTGATATCAATGGAGGCTGTCGCTGGCCAAAAACAGCTTGTCGGAAGAAAAAAAAAGAAACCAGTCAAAAAACTGCTGGTGACGAACAGTAACACCTGCTGGAAAAGCTCAAAGAAAAAGAAACTCACCTCACCAGAAAAAGTCGGCGATAAATAGTAGTTGCAAAAAAGGTTGATAATAAACAGTACTCGCCACGAAAACATCAGCAGTAAACATTACTCACCAAAATAACATTGGCATTAAACAATATTATTCACCGGAGAAATGTTGGTGGTAAACAGTAATGCTGGCCAAAAAAGAAATCATCAAAGAAGGCTTGCCAGAAAGTCAGCAATGAACAGTGGAACTGGTGTGAACAATGACGGTTGGAAAAAAAAATGGGGAACGTACAATTTCTAAAAAAATCTACACTGGTAAGCAGTGGACCCACAGGGAAAACATAGATTAGCGTTCCATCTTGTAAGGCTCTCGATACCATGTCGAAAGGATTAGTGACAAATCAGGTTGTAGAGGATGTTGATACCATTTTGAAAGGATTGATAACAAAAACACGGCACAGAGGATGGTATGCTCTAGTACCATGTTAAGAAGAGAGAAATCAAGGTAGAATATAATAGATTCTGTGTATTGTGTACGCACATGAATTTCTTATTTATAGTAAAGAAGAAATACAATAACAAGGAACAAAATCAATATCTAATAGTGAGAAACATTTTTGGTAAGATATTTTCATATCAAATCATATCTCTTTGTTTAGTATAATCAAATCATATCTCTAACAACATTCACGCCCAAGACTCAAAATCTAGCCAATATAGGTCATTTCTGGAGTACTCTTGTCTCTCTTGGGTGCAAATGCGCTGCATCAAATATTCTTGATTGGATTCATTCTGCTTTCACCCACTAACTCCACCAAATCTCTTCTAGAAATTTTTTTGGCCCTAGCCCGCCCATGCAATCAAAACTATTTATGGTTCTAAATGCGTATTGAATTTTACTTGTTATCCTCAATTAAAAAACTGAATTCCAACAATTGACATGGAAAAAAAAAGGACAAAAAACATGCAAAAATAATACGATAAAGAGTGAACCAATTAGTAGACAAATAAAGGAAGCCCCTCCCAAGAAAACACCATATCAAAAATAAAGTAAAAAAAAAAAAAAAAAAAACCTTAATAATGAGCAAAACGGAAAACTTTTAAGAATTTGTTGTGCAACGGAAACATTAGCAGCAAGCATAAACTCCTCCACCATTTGGTTGGCCTCCCGGATCTGGTACATTCCTGCATATAAATTCAAACAGAAAAAATAATTTTAAGAAACAGAAAGAGTGGAAAACAACTGCTCTCTCCTCCCCTTCTATGAAGGAATATCTAAAAGCAAAGTAAAAAGAAAACCATCAGCTCAGGCACTCTTCCTTACAAAATATCCAATTAAGTGTAGGTACAATGAAACATACTTTAAAAAATCAAATCAATTACTGTTGAGATTTTACAGATTAGAAAAAATGAGAAATATACTATAATAAAATTAGACTTCGAATTGTTATACAAGAGAAGTATAAATCAATAATGCTAACAACATACCAACACATAATAACTTTGAGACAATATACTTAACATGTCACTCTGATAGGTTTGTAAGCTAAGGGCCTTAGTTAGTTAGTGGGTTACGAATAATGTATGTAAATAGGAAGAAGGTCAGAGAGGGGAGTCATTCATTATGAGGGAATTAGTAGAGGAATTGGGGGAGACTTGGACCTCCCAAAACTCCACGGGTATAAAATCATTTCCTTCGTTTGCATTTGAACCAGTTTCTATCACACTAACGTTTTGTGCGTGGAATTATGGATTACATTGACAAGCAGTAAAAGTTGATTGAGACATAAAAAATTCAAAAATTTATTTTCATGAGATCTCACCAATATGTACAAAAATGGGTTCACAAAACATTATTCCAAAACAAGGACCTAGACAACAGCTTTGAAGTGAAAGTCTTAGCATGGATCAAAATGGAGAACATATATTGAAAGTGATCTATCACCCTTCAGCAAGTTTATAATTAGAGATCATTAATTCAAGGTCTGCTAATAAGAATGGTTTAATCCTGTAGGACCTGATATGTCCCTTGTCCAAATGATTTAATCCTCCTAGAATGAATAATTTAACGACACCAGCAGAACTTCATATTCAATAAGTATACACAATTCCCCACCTTCTACAACTTCAGAAAGAAATACTAAATAATGTTAAAAAGCAAGAATATAGTACCAATATCAAGAGGGTCATGAGTCTCCGTGTCAATTTGAAATTTGACTTCAGCAGATGCAAGAGTCAAAGCTCCTCTCTCAATGCGCCTCAATCTCATTTTCTGATAGATCCATACACAACGCTACACTTTTCAGACAGTTTCCTTACATAACAAGCAAATACAACCATACTTATAATTACATGAGTAATAAACCTGCGTCAACAAAATCCATACCTTAGCTAAACTATTCATATTCCTCAAATCTGTAGTAATGGGATCCTTCAGTCGACTGTACAAACAGGACATAAAACAGAGTAACTAAACTATTTGAAAATAATATTGCCTTACACAAAGTAATACACTAGACGAAACAATTAGCAATCCACAAGAAAATGAACATCTAAGCACCTAAAAAAATTGAACAAAGGATCAATCAACACACAGTTTGAACAACATGAACACCAGCCCAGTCATTCAGCGTCAGCTTTGGTTTGATATGAAGAATACACCCCTTCTAACTCGTGATTTTGGTTTATTTTACAAGATACACATTTCATAAGTAATTAAAGCACAAATATATTCTGAAATAACAGAATCCCAGAAAAGAAACATCATTATCTTTTTCCAGTCTACATTATGACTGAGTGCTAATTAAAGACACACCAAACCATTTCATTTTACAAAGGATCTGAGAGAAATAAAAGCACACCTATCATCCATCCTCGCTTGTGCTTCAACATAAGACAATGCTGCAGAAGATTTTATGACACTTTTAGTATATCTGGTGGAAATAACGTCCGCTTCAGGTGTCATTTCCTGAACACAAGTAAATAGTTTTAGTTCAATACGGTGAATAAAATAGAGAGTGGTTAAATATAAATTGATTCAGTTGACATCCTTTTGGAATATATAATCTATGCTGTAATCATATTCTGATCATATTATTAAAGATAGTAGATAAAATAAACTTGAAGAATATCAAATAGTTAATATAAATGCATATGCACTTTCTGCATTATGTACAGTGACACAATACCCCAGAGATATGCCAGCAATAACTGCTAATGGTTGCAGTTGGCAACAAAATACACTAATTACCCATCTTGTAAAGTACCTATCTACACCTAAAAAGCAAAAAAAAAATATTATACATCCAAATCATTTTTTTAAAAGCTTAAACAAAGGAAACTTGTATTGTGTCAAGTTTGTAATTCCTGCATTACATTTTCTGTAACAATAATTCTCCAATTCAATTAAAATTATAAGCCATGATAAAAGAAAAGAAAATAGAGATTGTGAATTATGGCTGTGATAATGTGATATAGCACATGATGGTAATAGTAGTAATAGTGTGATAATAATGAAGTGTGGATGGGAAAAGGTAGTAATGGAAGTTGGAATAAAAGGAATATTACAAAATACAATGCAGGCAACAAAAATGAAGATAATCTCAACAAAAATGGTCGCAGTGGCAGTTGTGAATCTAAATTTTAGTGTTCAATGTAGACAAAAAAGCAGAAAAACCAGTCATGTGCTGGTTGCATGTTTTGTAAATGAGCTTTATTGTGGACATTCAGTGAGAAGAAGGGAAGTAATGTTGCAACAATGAGGTAAAAAAACATAGCAGAAGTACAACATGGAGTACCGAAACTTCAAACAAAATAAGGAAAAAGATTTAAGTGATGTTTCTGATTCTTTGGTAAATATTTAGAAGATTCAACAACCACATAATGATATTTACCCCATACTCATGCACAGGTGTGTACATAAATATATAGATGACAGTAAACTTAATCATGGTAAAACTATGTCAGTGCACATACCCAAATGACAGAGAATGCTAGCCTTTCCACATCAGAACGAAGAGAACATATGTCTGCCAGATAAAGCTTTATCAATGAGGCAAAAGAAATTGCTATAACCACAGAAAATTCATTTTTTACAAACGAGTTAAAAGAAAATTAAATGACATTACCCTCCGTAAGAGGTTTGGGAAGCATGTCTATTCGCCGCTCCACAAGGTAGACAGATGTACCCCTCTGTGAAGCCTCATCATCAAGTGGAGTGCCAGGATGAACAAAATTTGTAACATCAGCAATATCTGACAGAATTCCATTAAAGGAGACATAGGAAAAAGGTAGAAAAACTAATGAAGCAAAGAGGACCAGAGGATAAAGCAGCATCCATAGAGGATGCACATTAGTGAATTGCTCAGAGATGTAAGCACCTAACTGCATCATCTGATAACTTCAGTTGAGACATGCAAAACATCATTCAGGTTGTCTAAAATTTGAGCCAACAAAGCAGAATCATATAATAGGATCTGGCTCCTCTAAAGTGAGCACTTCACTTAAGAGTTAAATTAAGTACTCAATTGTTCATGACAAAACCGATGGCTGATATTATATGCATATGCATGACTGAGATTAATTAGTTTACCCTCCTTTACTTTTGAGGAGCCAAAGTTCACATGATACTACATACATTACTATACAATACAAACATACTAGAATAAAGCATTAGCAAATTTTGAAAGGATACTAGAAGTAAAATAGTAAGCAGACAAGCTAACTAAAATTCCTATGGTATGCTAATAAATTATTAAACCATAACACCCATCCAATTGTAGTAACACACAAATTCTAATTTGAATACATACAAGCCTACTGACACTTGCATCATCAGTAAAATGTATGTCCTCAAACAAAGGATACGAACTCCAACTTCAAAGTTTCCATTTGGAAGAGCGTGACAATGGAGTGCATCATCAATATCCTTGCAGCCTGCACGCAAGAAGCAGCAGAAATACAAAAGCCTTATATAACATTACCATGTTTTCTTCTAAAACAAAGTAAAGCAGCTACTTCAAATGGTTCAGTATCAAGTTCAGTGACACTACTAATGACAGAAATTGGTAAACATAAAAATAAGGTTCTTTCATGATGCAAATGTTATGTGTCAGAAAAAGGGAAAAAGAAAAAATAGAAACACAAACAGTATTCCAATGTGCCCATTTTTAACAGCAGGAGAGACAAGCACTTCCATTTTCATTATCAATAACGAGTATACTCATTCAAGAAGAAAACAATAATCAGCTAGAGTAAAACGCGTTGTATACAAGATCATAGGGTTTTGGCTGTCTCATACAAATAAAAAGTTAGAGCGAAATCGTTCCAATCTCTTGCTTCATATAAGATCTTTTATGATTTCACCATAATCCTTCTATTTCATTCAAAAGACTTCCTTCTCTACATTTTGTATATAATGTTTTTGCATATCTCATCAATACTCTACTGTTAACATTTCATAATTTATTAAATATTCTTGTTTTCAGTAGAAGATTGGAGGTATGGGATCAGATTGCCCCAAGGCATGTCACAGGTTTCGATAGCATCATCTCGAGCATGTTGAAATTGAAAGTATATTTTTCGTCAAAAAAAAATAATCATAAAGACAACCATATTGTCATATCATTTAATGATTAGAAGCTGGAATAAACATTAAGAATAACTAATCCATGAATTTTTCACAATAATGTTCTTAGAATAGATCTTTGCGGCAGAACACCAAATGATACACTGATAACATAAAAATCATACATAATACAGCAATTACTTGATGTTCTAAAGACAAATTTCTTTTAATCCTTTCGTTTGTGAGATGACCAAACATATTGAGATAGAATGTCCTTTCATAAGAGAAACGCTGGAATCAGAAGACATCACCACTAGATTTGTCAACTCTAGTGAACACTTGACAAACATATTCACCAAGTCTCCAAGCGAAGCATATACAACATCTATGCTCTAGCTTGAGGAAGAGTGTTATAATTAGAGAAATAGAGGCAAAACCTATATAACCAGAAATATCTAGATTATACATGTATTATTACTAGGAACGTTTTTAATTATTCTCGTGTCATAATTACAAGAGGATTTAAAATTTCCTCTATTTCTTTTATTGATTTCATTTTCTCAATATAAATAAAGTATTTGTACAGTCTCGGAAACACATTATTTCAGCCCAATGTCTTTATCTTTCCTATAGTTTAATAATAATATTTAATATAAAAGTTTCAATAGTTGATGAGCAATAACATTTCACCCATTGGTTATACAGATGGAAATTAAATAAAACCACACCTGGAGGATCCACACTGAACACAAGCAGATGACGCAAGTCCTGCCTGATTGGATTGGATAAATCTTCAGAAGAGACCAACCACGGCAATGGTGGCAAGCATGCCAGCACTTGTGAAGAGAATGGTCGTGTATTTATATCATTTTCTATCAAAACCACCTAATTTGAAACAAAAAGAAGAGGCGTCATTATCATTAATTTGGTTTAGTTGGTTAAAAATATAACAAATAGTTGCCTTATCATATTCAGAATTCGGATATATGAAATTGTGAACATTGTCAACTAGCAAGACACAAGTATTAAACATTAGAGTTCAGGTACTGCAGGATTTAAAACAATACAATAAATCATGAAACACCAAGTAAACCATCATAATATATCAGAAAACATACAAAATGATGAATAGGTCATTCCATAAGTGGGGAAAGTGCGGGGTCTTATGATTGGTATTAGTCATTAAAGACACAGTGTAAGCTAGAATTTATCAAATTCTTGTGTACCAAACAATATTGAAATAAAAACCAAATCAGAATGAATAAAAATTACAGAAAACAGTTCAGGAAGTATCTTATGATGTCTGCACTCTGCAGTCCACAGCATACAATAAATACCATCCTACAACAGTGTGGCAAACATTTAAAATGCTTCCTTGCACAGAAGGTATTTTCAATTATGAGTTTCCTTGCATGTGTTCAAGGGAAATAACAATTCTGATTCCTTTCTAGTTAATGAAATCATCAACAAAATGGAACAAGCTGAGTAAGTTGCAGAGACCATAAGCATGTGGGCAGGTTCTTAATGATTTCTTCCCGTGACTGATGATTATATATTAGTTTTCACAACTTAGGTTTGAAACCTCACATTTTAATCATCAAGATAATGAGATGAAGGGAAAAGACATAACTTCCTAGACAATTTAATATGAATCAGCTTCATCAAAAACATAATAGCAATCAAGCAGAAGGTGCCATACCTCACTTTCAGTATCTCTATCACCTATCTCCCCTATAGTTCTCACATAATGGCCTGATGGATATCTAGACTGACGATCCCAAGAATCAACTGCAACAATAATCCTCTTATCCAAAAGGTTCTCAAGTTGGCGTGTTTGGATTCGAATCTTGGGAATTCTGCGATCTTTGGAGACAAACAAGGCATGGGCAATTCCACCACTTCCTGCAGGCATAGGCATTGGCTCCAAAGATCCACAATACCTGAAAAAAACAATTTAAATATACCAATTGTCAAACAACAGAACATGTACAGTTAAAAAATTAAATATACAGACCCACACTCATTGGTTAACATTTCAATAAAAACATTCCGATCAGTTAACAATGCCCAACATTTATATAACAAATGCTAAATCTATCTCAAAGAAAGAATCTACATGCACCTTTATACTCAAAGACATGTCAAACTTTCCGGTTCATTTCACTTTAATTTTTCACCTTAAATGTCATACCTAAAGCTACCTCGTGTATGTAAGAATAGGTTGCCGTCACATAATCACATCACAAAAATCAGCTATATAGTTAACTATCTCCCTTTTGCATTGACAATATAAACAGTAAATGTACGTTGACAGTTACAAACATATTACGTATCTAACAATGTCTTATAGATATAGTTGCTAAGACTATACAATGTAAATATTAATGAACCTACACCAATGTGATCAAACAATTTAAAATTTGTTCATTTAGCAGTTAGCTTGCACACTAATAATTTTCGATGCAATTTCAAGGGATCAGAAGACTCTTGGTTTTTGGTGAAATGAAGTTTGCAATACTCCTTAATGTGAAGACAATCACACTGTTAAACTCTAGTAGATTTAAAGCCATTCGTTAGGTCTATAGCCCAAAGAACACTTGTTTGAGGAAGCATGTTAGATATAAAAAACATTCATTAGGTCTTTAGCCTAAGAGAGTAAAGTTTTGGGAAAGTTGGCCATTGACAAAGACCACAAAATTAGAAAAAAATTTGAATTTCTCAGCCAAACAAGCATAGCTTGTACGAGTGTAGAGTGCAAGCCCAATCTCTAACAACAAATCAGCAGAGCTTGAAGATTGTATGCTTCAATTCCTATATGTTCTGGTTCAACTTGCCTTTTACTAACTTACAGGATTAGTTGATGGAACAATACTCATGAAATGATTAAGGATTTTGAAGAGTGCTACATTCTAAAGGGTAAGGCAATCCATATTCTGCTGTGACAAAACTTTGTAAAGTCTTTCTTGCACTGAGTCCTTCCAGATGCATCCTCATGATGAAAAATTTTATCAAATATAAGAAAAAAATATGGAATGTTCACAAAATTGTTTCTGCAAAAATGTTGTCCGTTATCTGCATTTAAAATAGGTTTGTGCTAAAGTGATGTAGAAAGTAGTGTAGCTTCATGGTGCTAGTAAAATGAATGCATCCCATTCACATATAGTGCAACTGACATTAAAAAAAAAAAAAAAAAAAAAAAAAAAAAAAAAAAAAAAAAAAAATTTTTTAAAAAATAAAAAAAAAATTTTTTTAAAATTTTTTATTTTTAAAATTATATTTTTTTTTTTTTTTATAAATTTAAAATATTTTTTTTTTTTTTTT
>Ga0099825_1007087_pt1 | contig 13756 bp, 5 predicted proteins | sample SiratroredBW_FD_76838 | JGI IMG/M metagenome (GOLD analysis project Ga0099825, IMG submission 76838) | Root nodule microbial communities of legume samples collected from California, USA - Siratro red BW | ecosystem: Host-associated > Plants > Roots > Nodule | place: USA: California | collected... | reverse complement strand
TTTTGTTAATTCAGAAAATACTTGTGGAGCTTATCATTGATTAAGATTGCATGCATCACTGATTAGACCTCAAACTTACCCCACAACACACACTCCTAAGTTCTAGACCAAGTCTTCAATCTTTATGAAGTCTTCATGCATTCCACATATGCTCTTAGGGTCTTGAACTTCTTCACTTGGTTGGCTTCATCAAATCATCATAGCAGCCCACTGGTGCTAACAAGCGGTTTGGGAGGCTAGGTCGTGTGTGGTTTGGCGTTTTGGGAGGCGTTATTTTGATGTTTTTAGGAGGCGTTGGTTTGGTATTTTTGGAGGCTTTGTTTGGCATTCTGGGTTGGCGTTTTTAGAATCATTTTCGAGTTTGGGGTTGGTGTTTTGGGAGGCATTGTTTGCATTTGGGTTGACATTTTGGGAGGCATTGTTCGCGTTTGGGGTTGGCGTTTTGGGAGGCATTTTTGCTGTCCACTAGAGGTATGTTTTGTGCCTTTGAAATAGTTGTTTTTGTGTATGCTTGGACTGCTTTTTGTATGTTTGGAATGTTTTTCGTATTAGATTGCTTGTTGTGTATGCTTGAACATATATAGTGAACGCGTGTTGGTATTGAGCCCGGGGATGTTCGATCCCCAACAATTTATATTTAATTTGAGCATTCTCTGAGCACGTGTTGGTATTGAGTCCAAGGATGTTCGATCCTTGACAATTTGTATTTAATTTGTGGATTTTATAGTATATATAAATTTTTTTCCTCTACGTAATCATGGATCAAAATTAGATAAATGAAAGTCGAATTAGTGATATGTATGAGAAAGGTGTCAGAATTTCTAGAATTTGCTAAACGGAATGGAGCAGGAATAAATGGAAGATGTTATTGTCCATGCGTGAATTGTTTGAATGGGAAAAGACTAGATATTGAGTTGATACGAGAGCATGTTCTTTGTGATGGGTTCTTGAAGAACTATACAACGTGGACTTGGCAGGATCTTTGTGTAAGTCATTCATTTAAAGGTTAATTACATGATGAGTATTTTTGTTTTATGTTTAATGACTTATTTATTTTATTTTACAGAAAAACTTTAAATTTGAAACATCTAACTTCATTAGGGAGAAGATTTTATCATCCATTACTGTAAAATGGAGAAATTTCAAGACAAACTTGACAAGTTTCTACATCTTTGGTAAATACAAGGGAAAGTTCCCTTGTTAGAAATATGGGATTTATGAAGAAACTTAGACACAATTTGTTCAAAGTAGAGAGGAACCCTCTTGGCAGGTTTGTTTTTTTCATAAAAATTTAATTTTTGTAAATCATATGATGTCACAACTTCATTTTTTATTGTGTAGGATAGGAGGAGGAAAGCTCAAGACATTCAGCATAAGAATGTCACCCCCCACCGCTTGTCTCCAGGGGGGGGGGGCAGCGGGTATGCTTTATTGGAAAAGAGGATGATGAAAGAAAATATTAAAATATTAAAAGATTAAAAGAAGCATCATCTTCAGATGATGTTATTTCTCCTTCATCTGTTCCTAGTCGACTTGAATAATGGAAGTTGGCAAGGATTAAACAAGGAGAAGAAATGACATCTATTAGTCCCAAGAGATTGGCCAAAGGATTGTAAGTTAATAATAAATTCATCATATCTAATGTCTTATTTTTTTAATTAATGTTCATATATTATATTATTTTTTACAGGATTCCCTGGTGGAGCAGAGCTCCCAGAGAAGTTTTGTCTGCCAAGGAAGACAAGACATATTGATTGCTGCTATTGGCACCGAAGAGCACCTCGGTCGTGTACGGACTGCTGGTTTCGGTATGGGGGTGTGATGTGTATTTATTTTAACCACTTTCCTACTACATAGTGATAAGAATAATGACAAGTTTTGGACCATTTTATTGTATTTGGGCTTATTGGTTCTTAATTGAAAGTTTGACTCAATTTGATGAAATTTTCCAAACTTGAGAATGTTTCGTATTTTATTCATAACATTTTCTACGCACCTCGGATTAACTTGATCTTTATGTCGTTTTGTACATAACTCAAATATCTACAAACATTGTGAGAGGGTCCATGACCAAATTTGGACTGTAAGGTAGACAAAATAAGCCTTGAAGTTGACATACAAAATCTCGACAACACTTTATTTATTATGGCAACTTACAGGTGGGCCTGGGCCAGCTTAGGTTAGGAAAAAGTATGAATATTTTAGTGAGTAGTGAGGGCAGCTGCCAACAATTTTTTTGAGACATAGATTTGAATACATTTTCACTTACTTGCTTCTTCTTGGTTCGTTCTTCATTTTTGGTAGATTTTATTTTCATGTTCATTCGCTTCTGCATTTTTATCTTTGTTTTCATTGGCTATTATTCGTGTTCATTTCACCCTGAGTGACTAAAGTTTTTACTCAATCCGGTCCCTAGAGGTTCTTCCGCAATTACCTACTAATTTTCCATTTTAATTCGATTGTTGAATTTAATGGTTGGATTGAATATGTAAATGAACGAATATAGTCTAATTAGAATGTATTGTGGAGTTTTTGAGTCAGAATCAAGTCAAATTGATGATGTTGCTCACCATGCGATTACATTGGTTTGGCACACTAGGTGTTCGATAAAATGTTTCGCAATGGTGGAGTGTTTAGGATGTTAAATAGATGTAGGGATTCCGGTTTGTTTAACCCACAAATGTGATTGGAATAATGTTTAGGAACCAGTGAGGGATTTGGGAGAACCGAACAGGGACCGGGTTGATTTTCATTACATAAACTTCTTTATTTTGCTTGAATCGATTTTTTTTTGTTTATTTTGTTTAAGTGTCGTACTTGCGAACCCCACACCCCCCACCATGCTATTGTTTTATATATTTAGTGACTTGAGAACGTTTGAGTGGTCCTTGGAAGAATGACCTAGATCCACTATATTGCAAAATCTAGTCTCCTAGTTAATTTGGGACGCGTTCGACAACACGTATCAAGGTGAGATAGTATTTCAGATCCGCTCCCCATTCAAGCTCATCTCAGAAAGCAAGCTTAACGGAGGAGATAGCTCGATTGAAAGATGAATTAGGGGATCAATTGACAGATCGATTGAAAGATCAATTAAGAAATGAATTAAGAAGAGAAATGTCACAGCAGCTGGAATCTATGGGCATCTCATTGCCACCTTTTTTACGATCTATATGGTGTCACTAGGAGATGATTTTGCTAGAGTGGTTGTCAAAGATGTTAGACAGGCAAATGAGAGGTTCTAGTGCCCACATCAGAGGTTATATTTATGGGGGAGGCACTTGGTACGTTTATTGTGTGGCCTACACATCTCGTACAGGCCATTTCTAGAAGGCCGCAGGTATATTGTCATGATTTCTCTTAATCTTATTTAATTTGACACTTAGTGTTATTTCAATTGATACATTCTGTTTTTGTATTATAGGAAGGTGGGACGAAAGAGAAATCACCAATTCTTAGTGGTTTAAGTCATAGAAGGCCTCAACCACTCCATACAGACGTCAATCCACTTCAGGAGTTGGCTAGGATCTCTACCGAGTTATTTGTCTCACCTTGTTTAATTCGGTGGTATGAAACCATCTTTCGGGTGGACAATAATGGTGTATCTTTGCACATATTGATGCAAGATGTCCTTGAAATCATCCAGGGAAGCCAGATGATAAACATTGCATGCATTTAGTTATGAGTGATGTAAGTATTCCTTTTTACATGCTATTTGATAAAATATGTTTTATCAATTACTTTACTAATATTGATATTAAAAATGTAGGTACATAAATAAAATAGTTTATAGCACAGGGAATCCTGATATTTATGGATTCGTTGAGCCACAAAGTATATAAAAGTCTGGAAATAAAAAAATGGACTGTTAGACATATATATAGAGATGGATTAAGAATCCAGAAAGAAGATTTACTTTGCCCCAGTTGTTCATTCGTAAGTTTCACATATTTATATTTTTTAAGTAATCTAGAGAATTTGAGGGTAATGGATTGACTATTTTAGGTCTCATTGGCAACTCATGCTTGTCTGTTCGGCAAATAACACAGTGGTTTGGTTTTGTTCACTGCATCGGAAGCCAAGTTCAGATATGAAACAAGTAGTACAAGGGTATGATTTAAATAACTTTAAATAATATATCACTCTTGTTTGTATAATATGCAACTTACTATTTTTTTGGATTTTAGTGCAATTAATGCTTGTAATGTTCTTGGCAGAAGATCTACAACCACATCCCAGAACCTTCGTTGGATATATCCTAAGGTATTTAATTCTAAATTTAATTTATTAAAATTAGTTTTTGACTTATTTCATTATTTATCTTTAATGAAAGTGCAACAAGCAACAAGGTAGTTGGGACTGTGGATATTATGTCATGCATTGGATGAGAACCATTGCCAGAGTTTGAATCACTGACTCTTGGAAGCAGGTATGAGCATGTTTAAATTGTAGATAAAATATGATTTTTAAGTTCCACATAATGATAATTAACAACACTTTATGTACCTGTATTTCAGCTTTTTCAAGACCAAGAGTCGCTGGAAGCCAAACAATAGAGGAAATTCAAAAAGAGTGGGCAAGATATTTTATTAGAGTAAGAAGAAATTTGTAGATGTATATAAGTGTATTGTGTTTAGGGTTTATAATTTGTAGATATATAATTTAGAGATGTACATAAGTGTATTGTGTTTAGATGTATATATTGATTTTACTTTTATTAAAGATCAAATTCTATTTTGGTTGGCTGGATTGTTGTGTAAAATTTGTAGGTTTAGTGGACAAAAACCAATTTCATGTCATTTTTTTTTAAAAAAAGTGACAGATACTACGTCAGTTATGACCTTAACCGACGTAGTAAATGGCTTATTACGTTGGTTATGACCATAACTGACGTAATATTTATAGTATTATATACAACAACGAGGATACTGCATCGGTTACTGGGAGAACCGACATAGTATCCACCTATTACGTCAGTTCTCACACAGCAACCGATATAATAAGCCTTCATTTTTTCAATGATACTACGTCGATTCTGGCCAACAACCGACATAGTATCCCCTATCCAATTTAAAATGCATACGTTTTGGTTGGTTATATCACATCGGTTTCTCTCTTCAACCGACGTAGTGCATGTACATATTACGTTGGTTCAGAACCAATGTGATAGTTCTAAGACTTTTTACGTTGCCTTTATCTGCGTCGGTTTGGGAACCGACGTAGAATGCCCTCTAGAACCAACGTAGAAGACCATTTTTGTACTAGTGGACATTATTTACTGGGTCATAAATTTGTTATACAAACGGATCATCAAAGTCTCAAAAAATGCAAGATCAAGTCATTCAAACACCAGAGCAGCAGGCATGCCTTCCAAAACTATTGGGCTTTGACTTTACCATCGAGTACAAACAAGGTAAAGATATTTCACACGTCTTCTTTTCCACTTCTAGCCAACAATTTGAATTTCTCAACACATTGCACCAGGAACTCAAACATTATGACCCTTTGCTTGACATTCCTGCAGCCACAATTGATAGCAATAGTTTGGTGAAACAAGATGGTTTGTGGTTTTAAAAAGGTAAGCTAGTGATTCCAGCTAACTTAAATATTAATCAACTTTTACTCAAAGAGTTCCATGACTCCCTCATGGGTGGTCATGTTGGTATTAGTGCACCTTAGCTCAACTCACAACTCAATTTTTTTTAAGGGTATCAATCACGACATTAAGGGTATCAATCACGACAAGCAAAATATATAACTCACCCACCAGTAGGACTCCTCCAACCATTACAAATTCCCACTAAAATTTGGTAGGATATAGTTATGAACTCACAAGCTTACCATTATCCCATGGGTACTTCGTCACCATGGTGGTTATTGATAGACTTTCAAAATTTGCTTATTTAATACCATTATCGGCACGTCACAATGCTCAAGTGGTGGCTGATATGTTAAACCACAATGTCCTTAAATTTCATGGCATTCCACACTCTATCGTATCTAATAGGGACAACATTTTTACTAGTACATTTTGGTAGCACTTATTCAAGTTTCAAGGCCCCACTTTGGCTATGAGCTCTTCTTATCACCCTCAAACAGATAGTCAATCTGAAGTCTTAAACTGTTATTTGGAAAAGTATCTTTGATGCTTCATTCAACAAAATCCTAAATCTTCGTACAAATTATTATCGTGAGGTGCTTATTGGTATAATATTGTTTTTCATTCAGCTATCGGCATAACACCTTATCATGTTGTGTTCGGTTGTAATCCCCCTAAAATTATAAAGTAATAATCCAAATGATGAGTCCACTGTGAGACAACAACAACAAGAACGTGACAATATCATGGTCCAACTCAAGGTGAATTTGAATCATGCACAACAACGAATGCAAGCATATGCAGATGGCAAATGCAAAGATGTGCAATTGTCTAAGGGTGATTATGTTTTTGTGAAGTTACAACCATATAGGTAGAACTCTGTGGCATCCCGCAGAAACCAAAAGTTGTGTATGAAGTATTTTGGCCCATTTAAAATACTTGAACGTGTGGGACCTGTGGGTTACAACCTCCAACTTCCATCGACTGCACGCATTCATCCCATATTTCATATTTCAGTTTTAAAGAGATGTCTTGGGTATCCCTAACAACAGGTGATACTGCAAGAATTATTGTAGCATGATCACGACCAATTGCCATCTACACTTGACCTAGAGGACGAGTTCCAATTCATGGGGAGAGTTATGATATAGATCCAGAATATCCCAATGTGGGCCACATAGATAAAGTGGGCATAACAAAACTCTGAAAATGTGGAGACACTGAGGAGGTCCACAAGAAAACAGTTCGAGCCCAATTGGAGGAGAGGTTTTGTGAATATGGAAAGCAAAGACGGGAGGAGAGAGGCAAGTGGAATGTGAGTATCCTTCTCTTATTATTTGTATTTGTTCTTCTACCCTCTTCTTTGTTTTCTTACCCAAGCCATTTACAGGTGAAGGAACCCTCCGCATGTGGGAAAAGCTTATGAATGTCGTAGCCATGGAATCATTCTTGCTGTTTTAATGTACTTTTGGATACTTTGAGTGTTATTTTTGCAACTAGTACATTACGAAATACAAAAGACACCTCCAAAGTTGTTTGTGGAATTTTTCAATTGCTTCATTTTTTTTCCAATTTTACTTTGATTTTATTTAATTTTCATTTTCATTTTTGCTTTGATGTTTTATTTGATTTTCAATGGGAGTGTATGTTTGGATTTATTTGCTTTGATTTTGTCATGACGTTTTATCTATTGATTGACAAAATTAATAGAGTGGAGCGAATATTATTTTATTTTGTTTATTATCGGAAAGTGTTACAATGTTATTTGAGAAATTGATAAGTTCAGGTAATGTTTCGGGAAACGATGGTGTGATTACTAACTAGTCACTTGTAAATTGTAATTGTCACAATGGTTTTACGCCTTTTGATAATAGTTACTAGTAGAATGTAATAAAAGTTTGCTGTGAATTTTTTTTCGCAAGAAATTTTATTGTGAAATTATTTTCACATGAAAACTTACTGCAGATATTTTTCATAATTTTTTTAAAATTTCTTGGGAACTTTTAAATTCTATGATAACTAATTATTCATGAATGAATTACTTATCAATCAAAATTCGTAGGAAAAATAGGAAGAAATTCTTTTCTTGTAGATTTTTGTAAGAAAGACTCCACAAAATATAAAAAATTCTAGTAGGTCCAACTCTGTTCTCATTTTCTGTTACCCAAAATTCATTCAGTGAATTTGAAATCCTTAACACTTGTGCAAAGCGATAATCTTTAGGGTTTTGTTACAGCTCCAACAAGTGAGAAACCGCGAAGCTACGACCACGCATAAGGAGATAAAAGGGTTGAAGTTTCTTCATCAACTGGTTAATTCCATCTTGTAAGTATCATAAAAATGTTAGTGTATCAAAATAATGTTTATATCTTATGTTTGGTGTTTTTATTTTACTATGGTGTTTGGTAATTTTTAAAATGATGGGTGTTTCGGTCCACACGAATTGAGAAGAGTGAATAAGAATTTCTGACACCTACTTCACTTTGAATGTCATTCTTAATTTTGTATTTATTTGTTTTCTCAGTAGGAAGTTTAGAATTTAGAATTTAGTTTATTTGATTTTGACGTATCATGATAAAGAAATAAAGTGCTTGTTTTGGGATTCATCTTCAATTCTAAAAGGATAAATAAAAATAAACTATTTTTTCTTTTTTGCGTTTTTATTTTAGTGTGTTGCTTGTTTAATTTTCTTATGGCACTTGCTTCATCATACAGGAGAAGAAGATTTGACAACATCAACTTAATTATGAAAAAGTAGTAAGACAAATAACAAGAGATAAAGTCATCAAATCTTATCGAGAAAAGGTAGCACTATTATTTCTTTTCAATGATTTTGATCTCTATCAACGTAGAAACAATTTGGACTAAAGTTAAGTACACAAGCTTATTTGTATACAAGAAAGCAATCTCATTGACTAAGCAATTTCATTGACTTGTAAATTGAATGGGATATTAGTTATTGGTGAAGTTATACAACAAATAAAATTAAAGGCGCTCATCTTCAACAAAACATTTATATATATTTATAATTTCACATAGAGTTGGTTAGATGATATCAAACTAAATAAATATAAAATACATATAAAATACAATATCTTTATGTTGGCTTGACGGACATTATTATTACTAAATTATTAAAATTTATATCCATCAAATAAAAATTTTAAATTAAAGTATTTTTAATTTAGTCTACATTAACGTCGGTTTTATCCACAGAAGTTGATATTACTAACTTTAACCTTTATACTTTTTAGCATTCATTTTTTATATTATATAAGATCCGCACTAAACTTTTAATCAACATCGGTTATTCTTTATTTGCCAAACCGATTCTTCTTATTTGTTTTTTTCTTAATTTTACTTTTCTTTTTTTTTCAATAAAATTATTTTCTTTTATGCCTCTTTTTCATGAGACGATTCTATTGTATGCACTTACTCGTCTTTTCTATCTTTTTGGTATGGAGTAATTTTTTAGTATGAAACAGGATTTTCAATATGAGATTATTTTTAAACGTGCGATGTGATTATTTTACAAAATTTTTACTTTGATTCTTCATAATAGGTTCAATCCTCAAACATTTTTTCACATTTTAAAATATATAAATTGTGAATAGAGATAAAAATATCCTTTAATTATATAAGTAATTACCTTTAACTATGTTAGTAATTATGCCATCTCACGATTGTGAAAGAAAAAGTTATGTTATATTCTTTAACCATGTAATTAATTATCTTTAACCATGTAAGTAATTACCTTTAACTATGTAAGTAATTATGTCATCTCACGTGAAAGAAAAAGTTATGTTATATCAAAACATTTTCTTTTATTTAACATGCAACCTGAACTTTGAAAACAATTTGCTATACTGCATGTTGTGAAAATTTAGGTGAATCAATTTGTTTTCAGCTTGAAGTATTATAACCAATACCTTTTCTAGGTTCTCAACGTTAATTTGGTATTGAATATGAAACTACCGATATTCAACGGGTAGAACAGTAGTATATTTGTCTCATTGGACTTGCATCGAGAATTTGAAACTGATAGTGAAATTCTTAATCTACTTTGGTTAGATTGAACAAACATTATTTAAAGTTTTGTTATGGCTAATCAAAGAAGTCAAAGCAATCTAAAAAAACTTTGTAGAAGTTATTGTAGCTTTTTTCTGTTTAGATTATGATTCTACTCTGTCATAAATGTTTTAAGTTATAAGAGAATATTTTCATATTTGAGTTCTAATTTTTAAGAGAATATGTTCACATTTGAGTTTTTTTATCACTAGTTAGCACTTCTTTTAGCTAAGTGTATGATTTCATTTTGAGGATATAATATTTTTCATCAATAAAAGAATTAATTAGATTAAGTAAAGTATTTTAAGATATAATCCAATCTTCTACAAAAATAAATAGGTTCATAGTGATAAAAATATTAAAATATTGTAATTTATTTTACAAATTATGAATCTAGTGAGAGATCTTTTATTTTAACAAAAATAGATAAATTGTGTCATACAAATACGATTTCATGAAAAAAAATCATATTAAAACAACATAACTTAAATAATAATTTTTTGATAATAAAAAAGTTATCACTAAATGACATAAATTTATTTCATATATTTAAAAGTTATTACAATATGACATGACTTTTTTATTTTATTATAATAAAGAAATCGTCACTATCTACATGACACGACTTTTTTATTTTATCATAAAAAAATCTCGTTATATAAAATTTTATTATTTTACAACTAAAGTTCTATAATTGTAATACGATTTCAGCACTTTTGAATTTCACACTTAATCTCGCATCATTGTCGTAAGATTTTTGTTTTTGAAATTGTTCCCTCACGGTAAGATTTATCCATTTTTCTAAAAAAAAAATTATACTATTATTGTGCTTTTACCGCTCATATCCTACTTGCTCCACTAATATCTACTCTATCTAACAAAAGTTTGAATAGATCAAAACCCCTAAACTTTATAATTTCATGTTTGATCTGTCACCCATTTCACTGCCACACTACTCTCATTATACTCCATATGTACGTGTTGTTCCTTTAACCAGACTGCTGCAGATTGGTAATCCTTGTGCTGGTTCAGTATTCATATGACATATCTAATCCAGACATTATGTGCTTTGGTAATGCTCTAGCCAAAGGTATCCGTCGACAAAGACAAAGCATGTTGTATTGGCTACTTCCAGATTTTGTGGGTAGAATACTACCTCAGGTGTTAACAATATAAGTAGACCCAATGACTATTTTGGAACGTAAACACGTTGAATTATATTCTCCAATTAATAACTGCTCCCAATGTTGTCATCTGCATACTCAGCGCCTCACTGGTATTGCTTCACCTCCCTGAGTACATGTGCTTCAACCATTCTTCCATAAGGCATTTCCAGGAATACCAGTTTACACTACGCTGGGTGGTCCTTGGACTATGTTGTTCTTTATGCTCTTTTGGCCTCTATAGGTGCTACCTCGGAGTGCGCTAGTACCATCTTTGTCTATATCATTTTTCCAAAAAACTTTAAATGAAATAAAAATTTATATAATAAATTTATAATTTTTTTAAAATTACTCTATTATTAGTCATTTTTAAAGTTATGTTAAAATTATATTAAAATTGTTAAATATTAAAAAAAATTTAAATTAGACATTTTACCAATATGGTTGGACAAATCACTTAAGAGAGATGTATCTGAGCTTCACAAAGTATAACAGTTTGGCTTACATATCTTCCAATTTATACTTTGCACATTTTAGTTTCTTTGCCAGATTATTTATATAGTGGCTTTGATATTCTGTGGCTAAATTAATTTCAAATACAATTTGTTTTAAATTCTTTTTCATAAAATTTAGCGTGAATTTGTGAACGAATAGTATTTTCGTGTGTTTACCAGACGTGATGCGTTTACCTAGTTGAATTAACACCTAAAAAATTTAATTTAATAATTAAATAAATATGAGTATATATGTTAGTAATTTTTTGTGTTAATTTTAAATAGATAATGAGCTATTTTGTATTTTTATGTTTTCTCTATGATAATTATGAAGAATTTAAAATTTAAAAAAATCAATTTAAAAAATCAATTACATAGTATTTACACTGTTTAAAATTTATATTTACATATAAGTTTAATCTCACATTCTTTAAAGTTCAATTTCACATTCTTGGACTCTTAATTAAATTTCCGACGAGTTCTTTCAAAATGTTTCTAACAGGAACAAAATATTAATTTGTAGACCAACACATTTTATAAAATAATATTATATTAAAAATGAAAGTAAAAATTATTTTTAAAACACATACTTTATTATAATTTTTATTTATATATATCAAATCATTAGATTATAATTAACATATATAATATATTTTAAATATTAAAATAAAATACTTTATTTTTACCTTTTATTATTTTGACACGCAAGTCAAAATAACTTAATATATTTCAAATTAAGTCGAAAAAATTGTAGTTCATTTAGAAAATAGGTTGAGTAAGCCCAGTATAAATATTTAAGTGACGTCCGGGTTTTGTTTTCTTTCTTATCTTTTTATTTCTTGCATTATTAAAATAAACTAGAATCAAATATTATATATACAAATATAACATAATCATTTATTAAGAAATGTGCTTTAACACTACTTTATATATTACTAAAAAAAATTAAAATTATCGACGAGACAAATTCTTACAAAACATTTAAAATCAGTCGGTAAATCGATTGTATATAAATTTATCGACAGATTTTCTGAGCCTGTCGGTAATTACCGATGAATTTATCTGTCAGTAAATACGTCGATAAATTAGAAAATATTAATTATATTATAAAAATCAGTAAATATTAATTACAGACGAAGTTAAATCTGTCGGTAAAATTCGTCGATAATAGTATTTTACCGACAAATAAAATTTTGTCGATAATGTTTCGTCGGTATTTTAACTTTTTCTTATAGTGTATAATCAATTATTTAGTTTATAAATATTATATATACAAATATAATATAATCATTTATGAAGAAATGTGCTTTAACACTACTTTATATTCTTATTCATTAAAAATTTTATTTTTTAAACAAACTCATTTTACAGGATAAATTTTCATCAATCAAATTCTATCACCTTCAATTTTATCTTCAAATAGTTACTTATTCGGAATGAACAAATGTTATGGCTCAAGAAATTAAAGTTTTGAAAAAAATATCACTTAGTCTTTTATGTCTTTTATTATAGGACAAATATTGTATAAGATGTAAGTGAATTTTTAAATTGAAATACAATGATAGCTGTCAACACCCAATTTCGTCCGGACAAATAAAATTATTCTAAAATATAAAACAATATAAAATAAAAATAAGAATGTGTGTTATTATTTAAATAAAAAAAAGAATTTTGATTCTATTCTATTTCATGAATAAAGTTAAAATAAAATTCGTAAAAAAGGAAAAAAAAGTAAAGAAAATCAGCCTATTAAAAATTTGTTAAAAAAAAATAAAATTGTCATTAAAGTGTTGTTATGTCACATCCTCTCTTTTTGCTTGCCTTTTCTGATGCCCATTAATGATACAAAAATTAATTCAAAATAAATTTAAAAAATTTTAGAAAGGCTAGAAATTTGAATAGTTGATCTTATTATTATTCTGATTAATTACAAACGATTCTGCTTAATAGTGATTAAATGCTGATTGTCTAATAATTTGTGCATTTTCTTTTTGAATCATTATGCTCATCCTTTTTATTTTACAGGCTCCATTTGATTTATGTTCGAAAATAGTAATTAGATGATTTGTTTTATTTTTCGAAAATAAAAAAAATAATGATAATAAATATATATTTCAAAATAATAATAATATTAAAATAAAATAAAATAAAAATTTTAAGTATCTATTTCTATTGTTGTGTTATTTAGGTTGCTTTCAATAAATGTAAAAATGAAAAAAAAAACAATAAAAAAAAAACGAATTAAAAAATAATAATAAATGTTTCAGCCACATTACCTCAAATATTCCCCATTCCACATTACCTCAAATATTCCCCATTTATTTCCCATATTCATTTATTTTCGAATTTGATTATATGTATGGGAGGTTATGATGCCATAACAGCAATAATGGTACAATTCTGCCCATTTTTCAGTCTGTGTTCGTCCTTGG
>Ga0099825_1007083_pt1 | contig 13760 bp, 6 predicted proteins | sample SiratroredBW_FD_76838 | JGI IMG/M metagenome (GOLD analysis project Ga0099825, IMG submission 76838) | Root nodule microbial communities of legume samples collected from California, USA - Siratro red BW | ecosystem: Host-associated > Plants > Roots > Nodule | place: USA: California | collected... | reverse complement strand
AATATAAATATATATATATATATATATATATATATATATATATATATATATATATATATATATATATATATATATATATTCAAGTATAAATAAAGTTAATAATAAGAACTAAATGAAAACACTTAAAATTAACACTTTTTAAAAAAAAGTTAAAATATGAATTATATTTACAGAAATTTAAAATGTTTATTTAATTTTAAAAAAAAATATGTTTTGAAGCTGTTTGATAGCTTTAAAATACAAAATGAAGAAAATTCGAGTGTGGGGCTGACGCAGCGACGAATGTGGTAGGAAACGTTGTGGTCATCATTTACTGAAAGACCCTACGTACCCAACTAATATCTATAATGACATAAGAATGTTCCAGGATCCAAACACGAAGTAACGTCATTCCTTCTTTTCTTTTCCTTTTTCAAATTATTTGGCTCGACTAATTGGGTTCACTTGCCTCTGCCTCTGACACCACCACAAACCAACAACTATAAATTTTCCGAAACCCTATCTTCATTTCACAACTTCTTCAAATTTCAAAACCCTCTCTCTTCGTCTTTCACCTATCTTCTCCGTCACCCTCTACCAATTTTCACTAACACTCCCTCTTTTATCTTCACTCTCACAAATTTCAATAACAATGAAGGTCAGTGTTCCATTTTCAGCTCATAATTCTTCTTAGATATTCACTGTTCGATACTCGTAATTCAGTCTGTGTTTTGAGCATTCCTAACAACTGTTTGATTTTGCTGTAACAGAAAGTTGTGTTGAAGGTCGATGTACATCAAGACAAAATCAAGCAGAAAGCTATGAAGGCTGTCTCTGGCATTTCAGGTATTCAATTCAATTTCAACTTCTCAACTTCCTCATGCTCTAATCAAAATGAAAATGTAAAGGGGGAAACAATAAAAAGAAAATATTGTAATACAGCAAAGATGGTTTTCTTTCACTCAATTCAGTGAATTAACTTGACTGAAACTGGTTCTGCTTCAATAAATAAAGTGTAAGGAATATAGTATCAATGATTCATTGATATTTGGTAATATACTAAAACTGTATTTGAAATACTGTTGCAGGTGTGGAGTCGGTTTCTGTGGACATGAAAGACAAGAAATTGACCTTAACAGGGGACATTGATCCAGTACAAGTAGTAGCCAAGCTAAGGAAGTTTTGTCACACAGAAATAGTGTCTGTTGGACCAGCAAAAGAGGAAAAGAAGGAAGAACCTAAAAAGGATGATAAAAAGAAGGAAGATGGCAAGAAAGATTCTACAAAAGAAATTGTTCCAGATCCACTCAAGTTCCAGCAAGCCTATGCCTATTATTATCAGATGAAACCACAATACAATCCATATTACAGTACCATAAGTGTGGAGGAGGATCCTAATGGCTGTGTCATTGTCTAATTTTGTTATCACTAAGTTGGATTTAAAAAATGAATGTATAAAAGAAAAATATTGGATTTGTCTATTGCCCATTTCTTCCAATGATTTTAACTTAGGGTATATTAAGCATTCTTCATCACTAATTAAAACGTAAATTTTATCTTTTAAGTTGATTTTTTTTAAGATTTCTTTTAAACAAAATTTTTAATGGACAATGTTTTGGGATGAATAGAAATCATCATACAAAATTTCAGTATGTAATGCGTACGAAGATTTCAGTATCTCATGTTTTTATGAGATAAAAGGATAAAGGCAAAGACAATCTTAGCCATACTTGGAGATACTTAGAGTTATTTTTCTGAATAATACAGAAGTCATTAAAAAAGGTAATCATGAAATTATTCAAACTAATTAGCTTCGATATAGAAATAATATTAAGATTGAAAGAAGAAATATAAAGAAAAATATGAAGAAATAAATTATCAGTTAATTTGACACTTTCAAATTGAAAGCCAAGGTTTGATGACCTTTAGGTAACTTAACAGTAATATGCTTATCAATTTTCAAATCAGAAAAATAATTTTTTGTTAAAACGACGTGATGCATTTCATCAGTTTCGATTATCCAAAGTAATATTGTTATCAACAAAAGCCCTGTATGGACCCTTTAGTTCTAGAATACAAGTTAGAAACATACCAACATCTTACGTGGATTATGTTGATTTATTAAACCCTTTGTAACTTCATATTGGTATTGCCTAAATTTTACTTTTTCTAATTTGATTGGTATTATTGTTGTAAAAATCGAGAGGAAAATGGGAGATCAAACAAGAACATGACAAGAGCTTGACATATAAGAAAATAATACTATCTTCGACCTAAAACCTTAAGGTATCGAGTTTATAGATCTTCTTTTTTATATGTTCTTATATGTTGCTCAACTTTCCGTGAGACTTAGACTCACACTTGGATTCCTACCAATCTCTCCCTCAAGTGAAAGTCTCTCTTCCACATTGGTACACTTCCTCTCGAGCGGAAACATTTTTACTCATCTGAGCTGATCACCATCACGAACCATCAGCTCTAATACCACTTGTTGAATCCAATGGGAGAAACACTGGAGAGATCAAAGAAGAATGAGAACTGAGCCAGACTCACACAAGGGAATGACAACACCTTCAACCTAAAACCTTAAGACATTGGGTTTGTGAGTCTTATTTCTTATATGTTGCTAAACTTTCTCATTTCTACTCATGTCAGACTTAGACTCACTTGAATTCCTAGCAATAGCCTCAGCGTTTAACAATACTCAATGCAGATTTTGTGAAAAAATTGGCCATATTAAAAAATTTATTTCTCTAACAACAATCTCAATAGTGTTTCTAATTATAAAGGAAAAACTTTCTATAATCACAATGTTGGTTCTTATTATTATTATTGAAGAATAGGTCATACGATGGATGGGTTATATGAAACACGAATTTCCACCCGCTTATAGAATTTCTAACAAAAATGTCAATGTAATTATAACTAATATAGATAGATGAGATTATAGTGATAATTATTAGGTTAGTTCTCTCCTTGTGAGACCCAAACCCATTATCTGGTGTGTATCTGACACATGACAGACCTAATATAATACATTATTATAACTAGGGTAAAAGGCTAATTCTAAAGGTATGCAACCGTGAGAGTATTGGTGTGTGTGGAGAAGTGCGTGTATAGTCGCTTTGAAGAGAAGAGAAAGAGGCAAACACAATTCGTAGCTACTTCCTTTAGCAACCTATGTTGGTTGTTTTGAAGATCCAAAGGTGAAATCTTGTCTGATCAAGCTGCAATTTTTATTGAAGATTCCTTACTCATATTTCTTCAATCTGGATGTTGGGATTTTACTGGAGGTATGCAAAAGCATTAGGAATTTTTTTAAGAGTTGTTGTTCGCAGGAAGTTCCTATTACCATCAGTCTCGGTTGTTTTACTGGAGTTTTATCACTCACAGTATGTTGTTTTGGACTGTCGAATTTGAAATCAGAGCTCTAATTTGTTTTCAGAAAATTCGTGAATAATGGTCATTTTTATGGTGACGAGATTCTTGAACTCTACCTATTAAATTTCAATTTGTTGATATTTTGGGCCATTATTGGTGACCATTTGAGAATTATGAAGAATTGTATTAATATGTTCTGTGATTGATTTTTGTAAGACTCCTTATTCTTTCTTTTTGGTATTGTTGGAATATTTATCGTTCCGTATTTTTTTAATCTCTATTAAGAGGTTTTTCCAAAATTAATTATTAGTGTTGATTTATTTTTTTATTTTCTACATCCTGATTTTTTCTTTGGATTGATTGAATATGTTTAGAGTGTTTTTATATTATTATGATAAAAGTGAATCTTATTACTTCCGCTACCAGACTACATCAACTATTAATAAAAGTATTATTTATCTCTACCAGACTACATCAACTATTAATAAAAGTATTATTTATCTCTAATTGAGATGTCTATCCCTAAGAAGTTATCTCTCTTGTTTGGATAATACAATAAATGATTTTTAAAACAAAAGGTAAAAAAATTAAGTAGAAGGACTTGCAATTTATCTTTTCATAATCAAGGACTTATAATTTGTCTTTTCCGTATTATTCATTAAGCTTTCCTAGAAAGCTTTTTTTTTAATATTAATGTAATTCATATCAGTATTGTCTAAAATGGAAAAAAAAGTTATTATTGGATAAATCGGTTAGATACAATTTTAATTTAAGCAGAGAAGAAATAATTAAACCGATTTCAATTAATATCTTAAGTGAAATCCTATCAACATAATAGGACTTATTTTTTTGTGCTTGTTTCTTTCTGAAAAAAAAATTGAAATAATTAATTAAAAATAATTACTAAAAATTTTATTTTAAATTCAATTTTTAATTAAATAAATAAAATAAACATTAGATTATGATTTTAAAATAAAACCTATTGATTCTCAATATCATTTTTATTTTATTATTTAAATTTACTTCTAATAATGGTAATCACAATCATTAATATATATATATAAATACTTGAATGGTATTACTATTTTATCTTGAACGGTATTACTATTTTATTGTATTATTTAGATATACATTTTATGTGTAATCAAAATCAATATACCTTAGTAAGTTCAGTGGTATTACTATCTTTATTTTATTATTTAAATGTATGTTTAATGTGTAATGGTCATTAGAATCAATATATTAGTATGGATTTTTATTGTATTATTTAAATACACGTTTAATGTGTTTAATGGTCACTGCGCACAATTTCATTTTTTGTTTAGATATAATCGTGCCCAACTAGTACTATTTCTTTATAATGAACTCCTGTTAGGTTGATATAATTTACACATTTCAATAACAAAAGAGAAATTTTTCTCATTTTCAAAGATACTTGATATCAAGAGTCTCACATGAACACTTGTTGGTGTATTTGAATATCAGTTATCAAGAAACTAATAATTAGTCCTGAAATTATTAATAGGTTATTTTTTACTATAGGTTATTTTTTACTACCCTAATGGAAGTGAACAGGTAATTAATGCACAAAAAGTATTTAATATGACATTGTTCGTGTAGATTGTTACAGCTTTTAAGATCAATTATAGCAATACAAATTAATTTAAGTAAATCTGGATTATCAGGCCTTTTAATATTAATTATGACAGTACAAATTAATTTAAGATATTTAATTAATGTTATCTTTAATTTTTGTTAAGTATCTACATGTTTTTAGCACAGTATCTTGTGACACGTCAATCTATACAAGTCGAATACATCTTGATCATGTAGAATGTGTTATCAATCTTTCAATAACTAAATTTAAATTTTACTTATTTAATTTTTATCATATTATTTTAAATTATTTTTCTATAAACTTTGTATCCGTTTTTAATATTGTGTTGATAAGAATTATTAACCATCAATCCGTCCACAATAAATTTTAAGTTTATGATAAGTATTATTTATATTTAATTTATTATATATAATATTTATTTATTTTATTTTCACTAATCACTTTTTAACTTAATTTTCATAGTTTCTTTTATTTAGATTTTATAAGAGAGATTAATTATACATTGTCATTGATATCTCTAACATTTAAAAATTCTTTTAGTAGAATTTCATAAAAAAGAAAATTAGGACCACAAATAAACATGAAAGAAATAAAACTAGTTTAACAAATGTAATTCATTACTCAACCATGATAACTTTGTCTTCAACCGAAACACGGTTCAAAGAACAATATCGCTAAGCAAAAAACCAAGCTTCATCCAACTAGCTTTATAGATAAGAACATGAAAATTTGCTTACAGGTTTCACCCCTTGGACTTATCAATGTTCTCCGAATCTTAAATATGAAAGACTAGTTAAATTTTATTTCTTGTGTTCGATATAATAACATTTTTTTTATTTTGATTATATTTATATATAGTTCTATATTTTTGTTTTTCATTATTAGCTTAGTATTCACTGCGTAAATTTCTTTCAATAACATTCCAAATTCACGAACCAGAATTCGCTCAATTAATTTAAATTCATTCAGTCAATTTTCTCAATCCAAAATCGTTGATATTGCTTAGGTTGTAGTCAACCACTAGAAATTTGTTGAAAGAATATGTTTTCTTTTTATTCTTCAAATTCTACGTTTTCTTTTTTCATTGTATATAATTCAAAAACAACTTAAATTAGTGTACCAATATTTCAATATCTAACTTTTTTTAATTTTTATTTATATGATAACTATTTGAGGATAAAAAGGCTTACTAGTTAAAGAAATTGCGTTAAATTACTATTTAAAAGAATAAATTAACAAGTGAAATAGACACTGAACAACAATAAAAAACTGAAAATTAAAATAAACCAAAATTTAAAATATTAAATATTTTTTTTTTCTATCTTTGATTAATCGATTTTAAAAATTTGTTTAACATTTTGAAATACTTCAGATAAATTTCAACATATTTGTCTATGGAGACGCAAATACTGAATTGAAGTCTTCTACATGGTCATGGTCATATATTATAATGAATGATGGCGTAGGTTGACGCGGATAAGAACGTTCAACGAAACCCGTCTTAATCATTATTCTCTTACCTATGGATCCAAACACGAACTAACGTCACGCTTTCTTCGAAAGTTTCCTCGCCTTTTTGTGTTCAATTATTTTCTCCTACATAATTCACCCTACCCTACATTTTAAAATCAACAATTATAAGCCAATTTATATAAAATTGTAAACATAAATAATTATGAATAAATAAATAAATAATAAATCTAGTCTTTGGATAAGTTGATGGTCAAGGTGATGAAGTTGAAGATATTCAAACTAGTAAAATAAAATTAAAAAATATTATTTATAACTGTGAGACAAAAAAAAAAAAAAACTTGTTTTTTAAAAATTAAATTAAACAGTGTAAACGAGCTAGTAGCATTTGTGTAAGTACAAAATATGGCGGTAAGAAACAGTACTTTTGACTCAAAGGAAAAGCAAACCATTTGCGTGGACTTGACTTGGTCCTGCTTTTCTCACACGAGTCACAACCATCCGCTATATAAATGCTCCTCAAACTTATCTTCATATCACATCTTCATTTTCAAATTCAAAAACCAACTCTTCTTCATTCACATATCTTTCCAATTCCCTTTTTCCCTTTCGCATTTTTCACCAACAGTTCTGCTTTTATCTTAGCTCTCACAAACTTCAATAACAATGAAGGTCAGTGTTCCAATTTCAGCTCATAATTCTTCTTTAGATATTCACTGTTCGATACTCGTAATTCAGTCTGTGTTTTGAGCATTCCTAACAACTGTTTGATTTTGCCGTAACAGAAAGTTGTGTTGAAGGTCGATGTACATGAAGACAAAATCAAGCAGAAAGCTATGAAGGCTGTCTCTGGCATTTCAGGTATTCAATTCACTTTCAACTTTTGAACTTCCTCATATCTTTAGCTTCTCTGCTTTCAATGCTCTAATCAAACTGAAAAGATAAAGGGGGAAAAACAATAAAAAGAAAATATTGTAATTGATTTTCTTTCACTCAATTCCGTGAATTAGCTTGACTGAAACTGTTTTTTGTTTCTATAAATAAAGTGTATGGAATTTAGTATCAATGGTTCATTGATATTTGGTGAAATACTAAAATTGTGTTTGAAATACTGTTGCAGGTGTGGAGTCAGTTTCTGTGGATATGAAAGACAAGAAATTGACCTTAACAGGGGACATTGATCCAGTACAAGTAGTAGCCAAGCTAAGGAAGTTTTGTAACACAGAAATAGTTTCTGTTGGACCAGCAAAAGAGGAAAAGAAGGCAGAACCTAAAAAGGATGATAAAAAGAAGGAAGATCCCAAGAAAGATTCTGCAAAAGAAATCGTTCTAGACCCACTCAAGTTCCAGCAAGCCTATACCTATTATTATCAGATGAAACCACAATACAATCCATATTACTCTGCCGTAAGTGTGGAAGAGGATCCTAATGGCTGTGTCATCGTCTAATTTTGTTATTATTAAGTTGGATTTAAAAAATGAATGCAAAAGAAAAATATTGCATTTATGTTTCCCCTGTTTCTTATGATGATTTAAGCTTATATATAAATGTTTATATTAAAGATTTTTCATAAATTAGTTATAAATTATAATAAATAAATAGAGGATAAATCTCATCTTATAATTTGATTATAGGAAAGAGTTTCAATAAAAAAAAATATGTAAAAAGAAATTCTTTAGATATCTAGAAGTCATTTATATAAATTTAATACGATAAGTTTCACACACATTTGAATTTAGGTAAGATAAATGATCCACTCTCCTATCCATGAATAAAAACAAAAAGATATATTTTCAAATAACACATGATTATAATTGTTTTATTTTCTTACCCATCTAACTTATGTGGATTAATTATTTTTTTAAATGATATTGAAGAATGAAGATAATAAAGTAATAACAACTCTAACATTAGAAGATAAGATGTTTTGAATAATCAAGAATAAATTTAAATCAACTAATTTTGTTTTGTATTGGCAAAAATATTAACATTTGACAAGTATTCTGTTAGCACTTTCACACCACGTAAATACTCAAACTTTTCTTTTTATTTTAGACGGTGTATAACAAGTTGGTAACAAGTAGATATGTTTTATAACAAAATATAAATGTAAAACCAAATTTTTACGTGTTTTTACTCCTTTTTTTTTTTGTCTTTCATTTGATATTGAGAAATGTCTCAATTATATTATCACAAACGTTTTCTCGACATGCATAACATCTATACAATATTTAATATCTAGTTTAGACCAATAAGAAAGATAAAAAAAATATAAATAGTTTCTTCCAAATGTTCTTCTTAGTTGACTTCTTTTCAAACACAATGTTAATGTTCTTGGTTCACCCATATACTTGCTCACAACTTCGGGGTGTTGATGAAACTTCATCATACTAACATTTATTAAAAGCTTTTTTAATCTACGGTATGAGTGACTTTTTGGACGAGGAACTTTGTATGTCTAGTGTACATGATCTTTCGTTCATATTTCAAATGTGTATAACTAACATTTTCTTCAAATATATGACACACATAATGATCCTTCACACTTTATCCTATTGAAGTTATTATAAGTTGGAAAGTCATTTATGATGCAAAATAACATTACACGCAACTTGAAATTATCTTCACAATATGCTCTAACACATTCAATAATATTTTTCATAACATCTTCAAATCATCAATCAAGGAACTAAGATACCCATATAAGTCAATTTTCCTAGTTGTCTCGGCCTTGAAATCATCATACAAATGTGATATATTTTCTCTTCATGCATAATTAAAGAGGCATATTTATATGACAACAAAATTAGTCGTGGATTGCGTTTACTAATTGAGTTCTCATAAAGATTCATCTCATATGTACCTAGTCCAATTCTCAAGTTTCTTGACTTTATTTTAAATTATGGAAAAGTTTCATCAATCATCTTTCATTACAAAGAATCAGTTAGATGTTGAAGAAGACGATAATTGTTTGTACCATTTGATTTGCACCCTCTTTAATGATAAACAATCTTTTAAATGTAGGTATTATTGGAAAGTATCATAACAATTTAACAAACCACCCTCTACTTCTTCCTCAACACTAGTTCCATCAATTTCCTTTTGAACTATGACAATTCATGTATCAGACACACTTTCAATGCTACAAGCTTTTTTCTAATACACAATTATTAGGGCATGCATGTATGTTAATATACTTCATATATTGGACCAATATCTTCTTGGCTTTGTAGTTACAATTAGATATTTCCTTTTGGAAGTACCTTCTTCAACAATTCCAACAATTATGTGAAATTTTTATTTGTCATTCATTTCTTGTTTTTAAGTCGAATAACCATAAAGTTGTTGGTAATCTCATAAAAGTAGTGCATTAGAGATACAATGGTTGCTCCAAAATCAAATTATACTTTAAAGAATCATACACGTTAACTTTTACAAATTTCTCTTCTCCAACATCATATACCATCTTCTTTAAATAATTGTCCATCTCTTTATAAAATTATTTGTTTGCAACACAATTGCTTTATTTAATATTTCTCCATGCCATGTTCATAGTATATAACTCTCAAAAATATTGAAGATAAGCAAATATATTCACATATCTCTCCAAGTTCCTGACGTATATGATTCAAACAATAAATGCATGGACAATAACATGTCACCTTAGTAGGTTTCTATTTGTCAAGCAAATTGAAAGAACTTATCAACTTCATTTCTATACTCTTGACTAATGCTTCATGCATTTAACCAACTTCAATCCATAAATATGTAAAATATGATTCTCACTTTTTGTAACCAAAGGTAAGATATCTTAACCATTCACAAAAACATCTTTTTCATATATTATTTGCTAATACAAATAAATTATGTCTTATCTTAAATTTATAAATTTTTTACAATATTTCACATTGGTATCCAAAGTACATAAAATGAAAGTAGTACCAAACAATGCATCATGCACTCAATGAATAACATTAAATAATTTAAATTAAAATTTCATCAAATTTAAGTCAAACTTACTTTGTGTATTAACAAACTATAAAAATTAGTTTTCACAAATTGTTCCAATAGAGAGTTTAAGATTTTAGTAGTAATGATTATCTTTTATAATAAATCTTAAACAAAAACTAAAATTTGTCTAATATGTATATAATTATACAATTAAATATAAATAATACTATTACATCATACACATATTTTAAAATTTATCTGAAACAATTTTTTAAACGATTGATAAGGTACATCCCTGTTGTTAAATTATTACTATACATGCAGCTGCTAATATAAAATGAAAATCTGAGAGTGTTTATAACCTATAACTAACATTAAAAGCATTTATGTGTTAATGCATTATTTTTAGACATTCCAACAACAATTGATATCAATCAAATAAAGAGAACAATACCCTAAATTTTTTGCATTTCAACCATAACCATGGATTCAGTTGTGCTAAACACCATACTTTTTCACTATCAATCTTCCCTTGATTTAAAATAACTATTTCTATGATTTCAAATTCTTCATATAATTACAATCCAAATGCCTTTCCAAATAATGTTCTGTTCATTAATTAAACCCTGTTGAAAGTTTTTCATAGATTAATTATGATGTGGTAAGTTCCACTCACCTGATTATCACACTTATTCCACAATTTTATTAGCTATTTTGCAATAACAAAAAAGATGGATGATAGTCTCATCTTCTTCCTTGTATAATTCACACATTTTATTTACTAACCACAGCCCTTTATTAACCAAATTCAATTTTGTAGAGACTCTCTCTAAAATATTTTTCAGTCAAAAATTACGACTCTAAAAATAATGTTTAAGCTAAAAAAAAAAACGCTAATATTTTACGGCACAAAATACACTAAACCGACAACAAATTGACCATCAATTTCTTCTCTTAATATTATTCTATCATGCTTATCTCTATTAGGAATTTTCCAGCCACAAATTGCAACACAAATTGCAACGGATGAAGCAGTAGATGAAGACTTGTGATTGTAAATTATTCTTAGAATATAACTTTTAATATTTGATGTTATGAACTAATTTAATTAAATCTTATAATTATTATGCTACAAAAATTAAATACAACATTCTATTTCAATTTTAAAGTCCAAATTTCAAAATTAACAATGAGCATACAATGATTATATTTATGCAGTGTCTCTTATTAAAATTCTTGAAATCTATCATATTTTTTTAAATTAAATAATAAAATAGTTATCAAGTACCAAACTTAATTACGTAGATTCCCCACTGATCGAGAAATCTTCTAATCTGATCCAAGATAAACCTTTGCCACAAAAATACGATAAAGACATGAAAGAGAATGATTTATAGAAGTCAATTTTAAGTTTTATTAACACATGTTTAATACATATTTTTATTTATACATTATATCTAGTAATAAAATATTATATACTAAATTAATAGAGTTAAAAAATTAAAGGAAATTCTTATAAAAATACAATATTATAAATGAGATGAACAAACTCAACTCAACTTTATTTTTTTCCATACAAACCAAAATCAATATTCCATTTAGATTCATTTGCACCTCTATTTAATTATAAAAAAAATAAAATAATTTTTATTATAAGTTGAGATCTATTAATGTGAGTTTAAAATGTATTTTCAACTAATAGTGAGTTAATATTTTACTCTACAGTCCATAATTATTTACTCTAATTCTATTTAAAACTGATCTAACTCATAACGAGGCATCGTAAGTGGGGAAGTATTACTGATAATCATAATAGACTTAGTTGACTTTCTCTCTCTCTCTTCCCTCTTTGTGTTAATCTTCTCTTTAAATATCTTCAACCAAAGCTCCACTCAGTGAACTCATCTACTTCCAAACAAAATAATCTTACTAGTAGCTCCTTCACTTGTTTGGCTTTCCTTAGCAACCTTCAACGCTGCGTCAATGAATGTGAGAATTTGTAACCCTTACAACTTTTATCTACTTATCACCAACTATTATCTTTATCTTCATGTTTGCTCTTTGAGATTCATACTATGAGATCTCGGTTCATAATATTTTCATTCTTGCAACTTATTATAAGGGTTCTAAGTGAACAAGTCATGACAGTTTTCTGTTTTTTACACAGAAAGTTGTGCTAAAGGTGGAACTACTGGATGACAAAACTAAGAAAAAAGCCATGAAGGCAGTCTCCAAAATTTCAGGTATGAATTTCAATTTCAATCTCTTATAATTTCTTTACTTCTAATTTAAGTACTCACCAAAACAAGGAAAAGAAAGAGAGAGAAAAACATGTGCAGGTTACATCACATGGCCATGACCAAACTTTGTTAATTTGAACGTGATTATTATTATTGCAGGAGTTGAATCAGTGTCAATGGAAATGAAGGAGCAGAAGTTAACCTTGATTGGAGACATGGACGCTGTGGTTGTGGTGGAGAAGCTGAGGAAGCTGTGTTACACCGAGATACTCTCTTATGGAGCAGAGAAGGTAGAGAACAAGGAAAAGAAAGAGGAGAAGAAGAAGCCGGAGGAGAAGAAACAGCCAGAGAAGAAGAATAACGATCAAACTCAGAATATTGCTAATATTTTGAAGGCCTACGAAACCTACCATAATCATTATCATTACACAAGTTACGTGGAAGAGAATCCTAATGCGTGTGTCATTTGCTAAGTTCATTTCAGAACATCATGGGAACTCAAATAAGTGTACAAAAGTACATGGTTGTTCGAAGTTGTAGTGGTGCATTTGAATATCAGCTTCCATTTCTCCCTCTTATTTTGCTGTTAATGATTTCTTAGAGAAGAAGAGATCTAGTTATAATATTATTAATATAAATAATTTTATATTTATTTTATTGTTTGTGTTAAATTTTCTTAAACTGAAGAAAAATCAGAAAGTAATCGAATAATTATAAGTCTAAAATCATGATAACGTACTTCAACTGGAAAATAAATAGTATATATATATATATATATTAATAATTAATGTAAAAAGTCTTATGTAGTTTGAAATTTAAAGTTTTCATATTCTCATTTTTCTCAGTGTTGTTATGCACCTCCTTTGCTTCTATCATTGGAGTTCCCATCACTCTCATACTCGTTGCAGCACTCTAGCAGGGACATTGTTAATTAATAATTCAAGAGTGAGTTTAAATATCCCGTTAAGTAGAAAAGGTTAAAATATATATATATATATATATATATATATATATATATATATATATATATATATATATATATAAATATATATATATTTATAATATTTTAAATTAAATATATATATATATTTTATTTATTTTTGTTTGTATTTGATAACTT